>Ga0073934_10000208_pt1 | contig 175941 bp, 148 predicted proteins | sample LarsenN4metaG_FD_76834 | JGI IMG/M metagenome (GOLD analysis project Ga0073934, IMG submission 76834) | Hot spring sediment bacterial and archeal communities from British Columbia, Canada, to study Microbial Dark Matter (Phase II) - Larsen... ... | reverse complement strand
GCCGATCAAAACCGGCTGGCCGGTTTCTTTTAGCGCTTCGGGCAGCTCGGCATGGCCGGGACCGAATGCGCGGGTGGCGCCTTTACGGTGGACAAACAAGCGGCGTTTGCCTCCGTTCACTCGGTGTTCTTCGACTTTGCATGTGTTGTGCGAGACGTCATAGAGCAGCGGCAATTCGGTGCGCGGAAAAATTTCGCCAAATGCTTGGCGCACCAGGTGAGTGATGATCTGCCGGTTGGCGAGCGCGCAGTTGATGGCGGCGCGCATCGCGCCGAGGTAGGCCTGGCCAACCTCGGACTGGATGGGGGCGCAGGCGAGTTCGCGGTCCGGCAACTCGATGCCGAATTGCGCGGCCGCGCCGGCCATGCGGGTAAGAAATTCGGTGCCGATCTGATGGCCGAGGCCGCGCGAGCCGCAGTGGATGCTCACGACGGTGTCCGCTTCGCTGATGCCGAACGCAGCGGCGATCTCTTGGTCGAAAATTTTGGCCACATGCTGAATCTCGAGATAGTGATTGCCGGAGCCGAGGGTGCCCATCTCGTCGCGCTGGCGCTTCTTGGCGCGTTCGGATACCTGGTCGGGGAGTGCGCCGGCGACGCTGCCGCCTTCTTCGATGCGCAGTAGATCGTTCTTGTTACCGTAACCTCGTCCCACAGCCCACCGCGCGCCGCCGGCTAACATGCGGTTCATTTCTTTCTCATCAAGTGACAATTTGCCGGTGCTGCCAACGCCGGCGGGAATGTTGCGAAACAGAGCGTCGGCAAGGATTTCTTTGACAGCGAGAATCTCATCGAGCGTTTGACCGGTGAGCAGGGTGCGTACGCCGCAGGAAATATCGAAGCCGACTCCGCCAGCGGAGATCACGCCGCCTTCGTCAGGGTCAAAGGCGGCTACGCCGCCGATGGGAAAGCCGTAGCCCCAGTGGGCGTCGGGCATCGCATAGGAGGCTTTGACGATGCCCGGCAGCTTGGCGACGTTGGTTACTTGCTCATAGACTTTTTCGTCCATTTCGCGGATCAACGCTTCACTGGCGAAGATCACCGCGGGCACGCGCATGCTGCCGTAGGGCGCGATCGTCCATTCATTTTCGCCGCGTCGCTGCAGTCGGGTCAGTTCCATAGCCGATTCCTCAAACATCGACGATGCACTGAGCGAGCCATGTGCCATTGGCGCGCTGCGCCACCTTCAACTCGCTGCAGGTCGCGCCTTTTACTTCGACGGCAGCGTCGTGTCGATTGAGATCGATCGTTTCGCCCCACGCCGTTCCCGTCAGACGGGTGCCGTCAATGCGAACTTCGAACCTCGAGAACAGCATTTTTCGCGTCGTCATTTCGTAAATCAGGGCGTTCAGCCACTCGACCAGCAGCAGCTCATCGTCAGCCGCAGCGCATTCGACTGCCACAGCCGTCTTGGCGGCGATCGATTGCGGATTGGTGGTAACCGCGACCAGGGCGAGCGCTGCTTGCTCGAAAGCGTCGGCCTTCGTTAAACCAAAACCCCGGACGCCAATATCGGCACCGTGCGGCAAATGCTCCCAGCCCGTTTGATCATCCCTCATCAGAGCCGGTTTCCGCAATCGTCGTGCCAAAGCTCACCAACAAGCGATCCCGTTCCGTCCTGAGCAAACCGATTCGCAAAGCCGCAAAAATTTTCCGTGATGAATTTTTACATTTGCGAGGCAGATTCCCGATTGAGGCGCCTGACGGCCGGCTGGCTTCGGTACGGCGCTTGCTCATCTAAAGTGTAGCGATGGCGATTGATAGAGTCCACATCCAACAATCTTTGCCTCGGAGCCCGAACGCAAGCCAAATCGAGATCGTCGAGCGTAAGGGACTGGGTCATCCTGATACCATTTGTGATCTGATTATGGAAAACGTCTCCCAGGCATTGTCGAAAGCCTACGTGGAGAAGTTTGGCCGGATTCTGCATCACAACTGCGACAAGGGGCTGCTGGTGGCGGGACAAGCCGAGCAGCGACTCGGCGGCGGGCGGATCATCGAGCCGATGCGGCTAGTCATCGGCGATCGGGCGACGATGGTCAGGGAATTTGATATCGACGAAATCGCCGTCGAGACCGCCAGATGCTGGTTTCGCGATCATCTTCCCGAAGTCGATCCGATTCGCGGTGTAACTTATCAGGTCGAGCTTAAAGGAGGTTCCGCAGAATTGGCCGGCATCTTTCGCGAGGCAACAATTGTCGCACCAGCCAACGATACCTCCGCCGCCGTCGGCTATGCGCCGCTCAGTGAAACTGAAAAGTTGGTGTTAGAAGCCGAGGGTTTTCTCAACAGCAGCGAGTTCAAGCGGCGCTTTCCCGCCGGCGGCCAAGACGTCAAAATTATGGGCGTGCGGAGGGAGGATGCTCTCGATCTTACCGTGGCGATGCCGCTGCTGGATCGCTTTATCGACAGCGACGCGAGTTATTTTCGTCAGAAGGAGGAAATAGGCGCGGCGCTGCTCGCGTATCTTAATCCACGGCTTACCCAAATACGCCGGGCAAGCGTTTCCTTGAACACGCTGGACCGGCGCGGTGCGGGGGTTGCGGGAATGTATCTTTCCGTGGTTGGAACCTCGGCGGAAAACGGCGATTCCGGGGAAGTGGGCCGCGGCAACCAGGTGAACGGCATCATCGCGCTCAACCGTCCGCGCGGCTCGGAGGCCGCCGCGGGGAAAAACCCGGTGAGCCACGTCGGCAAGATCTACAGTGTTCTCACGTCGGTGCTGGCAAGTCGCATCCATCGGGAGATCGACGGAGTCGAAGAAGTTTTCGTCTGGCTATGCAGCCGCATCGGCGCGCCGGTCAATGAGCCGCAAGTGGCGGCGGTGCAGATCGCGCTTTCGGCGGGAGCGAAGCTCGCCGATGTCGCCGAGCCGGCGCGCGCAATCGTTGATCGAGAGCTGGAGAACTTACCGACCTTTTGCCAGCAGCTGGCCGAAGGGCGATACCCGGTCTGTTGAGCGTTGGCAACCCATCAACTTGCCATTTCACCCGGCGTGTGGCGGCCATTTCCCTCGCAACGTGAGCGGGCTGGTTATTCTGGATGGCATGAGTTCTGCTTCGTTCGCTTGACATAAAGCTGAGAGGAGAAAGCCATGAATCAACGCTTCACTGCCTGGGCGGTACTGGGTTTGTTTGTTGCTTTGATCACTTATTCCGATCTCGCTCGGGCCGCAGCGCCAAGCGTGCCGAAGGTGCCGAGCGGGTGGCAATTCAACCTCCCAGACGGCAATGCCGAATCCGGCAAAATTGTCTTCTTGAATATGAAGTGTTACTCGTGTCACGCGCTGAATATCCCCGGCGAGAAGCTGGTGATGCGATCCAAAGGCGCAGGTCCCGACCTCAGCGGCTATACAATTCTGCCGAAAGAATACCTGGCTGAATCAATCATTAGGTTTCACCCGGTGGTGGCGGCGCCGGGATACACGGTCAAAGAAGGAAGAGCCGCGATGGGTGAATACAATCACTTCTTGACGGTCCAAGAGCTTATCGACCTGGCTGCGTTCTTGAAACATGGAAGCAAAGCGGGAGTCAAGTAAACTGGCGTAATCTAACTGCGACATGCCGTAACAACGACTCACGACGCTCTCGCCGTCGGTGATCTATTTTTATTGTCGCCTTGGTACGTTGCTTGCGTACTCTAACATTGGGGAGGAGTGGAATCTTAGCGGGAAAGGAGGTGAAACGGTATGAAGACGAATAAAAAGTTCGCATGGCTACTCCTCGTAGCTTTCATAGGTTCGGGTTGCGCCGCCATGAACAGGCTCAATGCCGAATACGAAGAAGAGATGACTCGTATCGAGAACCTAAGCCCCGAGGACAAAGCAGAGTGGGAGGCGACTCAGCGGCCTTATCTCGACGAGTTTGAATGAGACGGGGTAAGTTTGCCGGCGGGTGCGCATTCCGAAAGCGCGTGGAGGGGCCAACCCCTCCACTTTTTATTGACGATACTCCTTTCCAGCTTGGCCGAGGCGGTGCTCAACATCGACTTGGTACCAGCGCTTGTTAGCCAACAACCGCTTTCTTCTATCCAATATCGCGAAATATAGCGCGGCAAAATTAGCGAGTTTGCTAACGTCGCTGAGGTTGTTTCCTCAAGTATCTTTGTTAGCTACGTTATTTTATTTTTGTACGTTGGTATGTGCCTTGCTTTGGAAAAAAGACAAGGGGAGTGGAGTCTCAACAGGAAGGAGGTGAGACCACATGAAAACTAAAAAGCTGTTGGCTTTGCTACTCCTCGGAGGGTTCTTTGTTTCGGGTTGTGCCACGGTGAGCAGGCTCAACGCCGAATTTGAAGAAGAGATGACTCGTGTCGAGAATATGACCGAAGAGGAAAAAGCGGAGTGGGAAAAGGCTCACGCGGAGAAAGAGAGAATCAACTGGAACGAATACGTCGGCGGCGGTGAGGAGTAGATCGTTCTGACGAGCGGAGGGGGAAAATCCCCTCCGCTCGCTCACTGCCCGAGTTTGATTTGGCCCGCGCGAAGAGTTACTGTCCCGTTATGGGTACTGTCGTATTCGTCGGGCTGGCTTTCTGTGCATTGTTGGCGCCGGGCGTGGTAAGGCCGCTTCAAGCCGAGGCAAATGGAGAGAAAAACCCGCCCCTTGAAGCGAGAGCGGACGGCTTAAAGGTCACGCTCGGCGTCGTCGAGGATGTCGTCCTCGCTCCATGGGGCATTAGCTTTCCCGCTCGTATCGATACAGGCGCCGATTTATCGTCCTTGGACGCAAGGGATATCGTCGTGCGGCAAGACACAGCCGAGTTTCGACTGGGCGCTGGTTACGGCTACAGGCGGTTGCAACTTCCGGTCGTGGAATGGGGGCGCGTGCAAACTTCGATGGGCATCGAGAAGAGGCCTGTGGTTGCGATTTCTATCTGTATCGGATCGAAGCTCCTGCGTACGCACGTTACGTTGAAAGACCGCTCGGGTATGGCCTACCCCTTCCTGGTCGGTCGAAGCGCTTTGAAGGGCACTTTCCTCGTTGATCCTAGCCGGTCACGAGCTACCCAGCCGAATTGTCCCAGCGGAGCTGTCGTAGCAGATTTAACGCCGCATTAGTTCTGTCCCGACCAGCCTCATTTTTCCTGGATATACTGCAGGTAAAAGACCAGGCTCAGGATGCGACCTGAGGCCTGCGATTTGGAGCCCGGGTCGCTGCCGCCGGCCTCGGTGCGAAAGCACGAGCCCCACACCGGCATCTCCCTCACGCCGTGGCCCCGCACTTCCTCGCGCCCATCGATGGTTCGGTAAATTTGCCAAAAGGGGAATTTGTTCGCTTGCCGCTTTGATAATTGCGTCAGATCCGTTGGTTTTAAGGTCAGGTACTTAGCCATGATGCCCTGGCCCTTGGCATCAACGCCATGGCATACGGCGCAGTGATTCTGATATTCGAGCTCGCCGCCGGCGACCACTTCCATTTCTTGAGCTACGGCGAGCGGCGAAGGTCGAAACAAGCAGAACAACAAGAATAAGAAAATTCCAAGTGACTGTTTCATCTGGGCGATGCTCCTTTGGTCAAAAAATGAGAGCAAGCGATGTACCAGATGCTTTCGAGCAACCGGCGGGTTATCAAGAATGACACGGCGCGGCGGCTGAATTGGCAGACGTGAGCCGTTCCCGTTCATTGCCCCTAACTTGCTAGGCGCTGCTTTTCCGGATATTGAGAGCTGCCGAACCGTGTTCGCGAGGTATGATCGCTGTTCCCCTTTACAAGGATTTCCTAAGGACGTGGACCGTTCGACGGCAGAGCTAAGGGCGACTCGTTCCGAGCGCGGCATGCTGTGAAATGATGCGCCGCTTCCTATCGGAGGACTTTATGTACGGCAAGATGATGATTCCTCTGGATGGATCGAAGTTCGCCGAGGGCGTTTTGCCCTATGCGCGACGAATGGCAAAGGGTCTCGGGCTGCCCGTCGACCTGCTCTTCGTCGACGACCCGGTGCAGCCGGCCGGGTTGGCGGCGTCGAGAGCGTCGGAATACCTGCAAACGATCGCGGCCTCGTTCGGCAGCGAGGCGAAAATTAACGCCCTCGTCGAGAGCGGCGCTGCGGCAGCTAAAATCATCGAGGCTGCGGCGGCCGAGCCGGAGCTGCTGATCGCGATGGCAACCCACGCTTACTCCGGACCCAAAGCGTGGTTGCTCGGCAGCGTCGCCGAAAAGGTACTGCGCGCCGCGCCCAATCACGTGTTGCTTGTGCGGCCGGTCGATGGCCAAAGCCAACGCGCTGTAGAATTGACGACCGTCATCGCGCCCCTCGATGGGTCGCAGGTGGCGGAAAAAGCCTTGCCGACTCTGGCCGAGCTGGCGAAGCGTTTAGCCCTTGGCGTCACCCTCGTGCGCGTCACCAGGCGAATCTACAGCGCGCCGCCAGAAGCCTTTTTGCCTGTGTTTGGCGCCAACGCGCCAAATCTCAAGCAGCTCTGGGCCGATGCCAATGCCGAGGCGAACGAATACTTGAGCCGGATCGCCGAGGAACTGCACCGCGACGGACTGGCGCAAGTCACGCCGCTGGTTCTCGAAGGCGGCGCGGACGGCGCTGCGGCCGCCATCATCGAGCTCTCCAAAAACACGCCGGATAGTTTTCTCGCGATGTGCAGCCACGGCGAATCGGGCATCGGCAGATGGCTCGTGGGCAGCGTGACCGAGCGCGTCGTGCGCCACGGCACCGCGCCGGTTTTGGTGATCCGGCCTGAGTGATCCGTTCCTCAGATTTTGCAATGAGCGCAAGCGAGCTTGACGGACCGGACGTGTCCGAGCGCGAATATCGTCGCATCGTTAACGGCTGGGCTCTATACGACTGGGCGAACTCGGCGTTTGCCGTCGTGATCCTCACGGCGATTTTCCCGGTTTATTACCGCGCGCTCGTGGTCGGCGCCGGCGCTGCGCCGGAAACCGCAACCGCGTATTGGGCGTATACGACTTCGATCTCTTTATTAGCGGTTGCCGTGCTCGGCCCCGCTTTAGGCGCCGCGGCGGACCTCCTCAGCGCGAAAAAAAAATTTCTCGCGGTAGCGTTGGTGCTGGGCGTACTGGGGACGGCGAGCTTGGCATCGCTCGGCGAGGCCGCCTACGTGCGCGGCTCGCTGCTCTTCGCCATGGCCAATTTCGGCTTTGCCGGCGGCAATATCTTTTACGAGGCGCTGTTGCCGCGGGTGGCGCGTCCGGGTGATTTGGATCGCGTTTCGGCGCGCGGTTACGGCTTCGGTTATCTGGGCGGCGGCCTGCTGCTTTTCCTTAACGCGCTCTTGCTCTATCGGCCTGCCTGGTTCGGTGTGGGGCATCGCGATCTTGCTGTGCGCTTGTGTTTCGTCAGCGCCGCGGTTTGGTGGCTCGTTTTCGCTTTGCCGCTCTTTCATTCGGTGACGGAGCCCGCCGCCTCGCTCACCGGGCGCTGGGGCGGCGTCGTCGCCAGCAGTGCGGATCGCTTGCTGCAAACCTTTCGCCAGATCCGCCGGTATCGTCAGTTGGCGCTCTTTCTCGTCGCCTTCTGGTGTTACAACGACGGCATCAGTACGATTATCAAGTTAGCGGCCGCCTTCGGCGACGAGATCGGCATCGATCACAATGACATGCTCGGCGCGCTCATCCTGACCCAGTTCATCGGCTTTCCGAGCTCGCTTGGCTTTGGCGTCCTGGCGCGCCACTTTGGCGCAAAGCGGATGATTCTCTTCGGCCTCGGGCTTTATACTGCGATTTCGGTTGCCGGCGGATTTGTCCGTGACGCCGCGGATTTTTATCTCTTGGCGATCATGGTCGGCGTTGTCCAGGGCGGCACTCAGGCGCTTAGTCGATCCCTGTTTGCGACGATGGTACCCAAAACGCACAGCGCCGAATTTTTCGGCTTCTTCAGCACCGGAGAGAAATTCGCCGGCATCATAGGGCCAGCGATTTTCGGCATGGTCGGACAGCTCAGTGGCAGCAGCCGCTGGGGAGTTGCCTCGCTGATCGTATTGTTTATCGCCGGAGCGCTTTTGCTGTGGCGCGTCAACGAAGGCGAAGGACAACGGGTCGCCGCCGCCGTCGACGCCGGGACTTCCTAACAGCGAACGTCACGAGGGCGGCTCGGAAAAGCGCGCGGTTCGAAGCACAGTTGCGCGGCATAAACGCCACAGCTTTTGCCGTATCGAAGCGTGCAGATACTTACGATATCCTTAACCGAGCCAAGCTGAATTCCGTCCAGCCTAGCGCCGCGAGCCGCTCTCCGTCTCACCGGCCGACGACCAGTCCTCCTGCAAGCACTCCTCGGCGCAGCCTTTGCGGCGCGGCCACAAGCTGCACCACTTCACGCGCAATCTGGGTTTGCCGAGCGCCGCCATGATCCCGGCACGACCTGCTTTGATCTCCATTTCCGCGATCTGATCGGTTTCCGGGCAGATGATGGTTCTGCGGCCGCGATAGCGGCGGTAGACACTCAAGGCGCCCGGGGCGACCACAAAATAGACACCTAGAGCGACGGCGCCAGCAATGAGCAGATATATGCGGTTCATGTGGTTTCCTTTCTCCGGTTTAGCTCCCCAGGTTGCGCGTGACCTAGCGATGCCAACACCCAATAAACGCGCAATCGCTGTGCCATGTCCGCCCCCAGGGAAGGGGCCCGATTAATTATCACGGCTGCAAAAAACGCCGAGAAAAATTCCCGTCGATGACAGCGAGCTATTGAGTTCGATGGTGAATGGCAGCGCGGCTGTCGGAGCACCAACGAGGTACGCCGTTTGCTGAGGCGTTATCGTACAAGCGAGGTGCATCATGGCAAAAGTGATCGGAATCGATTTAGGAACTTCCAACTCGGCAGCCGCGGTGATCGACGCGGGACGCCCGGTCATAATCCCATCGGCGGAAGGGGCCGGGGTGGCGTCGGGCAAGGCTTTTCCTTCCTACGTTGCCTTCACCAAAGACGGCCAACGCTTGGTCGGCGAACCGGCCAAGCGGCAATCGGCCATCAATGCCGAAGGGACCATCCAAGCGGCCAAGCGCAAGATGGGCAGCGATTTCAAATTCAAAGTTTTCGGCAAGGAATACACGCCGCAACAGATTTCCGCTTTTATTTTGCAAAAGATCAAGCAAGACGCCGAAGCTTATTTGGGCGACAACGTCGATGAGGCGGTGATCACCTGTCCGGCTTACTTCGACGACAATCAGCGCACCGCCACCAAGGATGCGGGCGAGATCGCCGGCCTCAAAGTCCTGCGCGTCATCAACGAGCCTACGGCCGCTTGTCTCGCTTACGGTTTGGAAAAAACCGGCAAGGAACTCAAGATTCTCGTGTTTGATTTCGGCGGCGGCACGCTCGACGTGACGATCATGGAGATGTGGAAGGAGGGCGGATTTCGCGTTGTCGCGACCAGCGGTGACACGCAATTGGGCGGCACCGACATGGACCGGGTGTTGATCGAGCACATCGTCAAGGAATTCAAGCGCCAGAGCGGCATTGATCTCAGCCACGACAGCATGGCGACCCAGCGACTGCGCGAAGCGGCGGAAAAAGCCAAGGTCGAACTTTCGAGCGCGCTCACCACCGATATCAATCTGCCCTTCATCACGGCGGACGCTAGCGGCGCCAAACATTTAACCTTGTCGATCAATCGCGCCAAGCTGGAAGATTTGATCGAACCGATTATTCAGCGTTGCCGCGGTCCTCTTGAACAGGCTCTGAGGGACGCCAGCGACAGCTTCGCCAAGCAGGGCGCCCGCTTCGCCAGCAAGGATATCGACAAAATCATCATGGTCGGCGGTCCGACGCGCATGCCCATCGTGCAGAAATTCGTCGAGGATTATTTCGGCACAAAGATCGAGCGAGGCATCGATCCGATGGACTGCGTCGCCATGGGCGCGGCGATCCAGGCTTCGATCATCAAGGGAGAAGTCAAAGACGTGCTGTTGCTCGACGTGACGCCGCTGTCTCTGGGCATCGAGACGCTGGGCGGCGTAAGCACCACTCTGATCGAGCGCAACACGACCATACCGGCGAAGAAGAGCCAAATTTTTTCCACGGCCGCGGATAATCAGACCGCGGTGACGATCCGCGTTTTGCAAGGCGAGCGGCCGATGGCGAATGACAATGTCGAGCTGGGGCGATTCGATCTGCTCGGCATTCCCCTGGCGCCGCGCGGCATGCCGCAGATCGAGGTAAGCTTCGACATCGACGCCAACGGCATCGTCCACGTGTCGGCCAAGGATCTCGGTACCGGCAAGGAACAGTCGATCCGCATCACCGCGCCGAAAAAACTCGCCAAAGACGAAATCGAGAGGATGGTTCGAGAGGCGGAAAAGTTTGCCGCGCAGGATGCCCAAAAAAAGGCAGAGGTGGAAACGATCAATCACGCGGATACGCTGATTTACACGACGGAAAAATCGCTCGCGGAATACGGCGACAAGATCAGTCCGCGAGAACGCGGCGAGATCGAAAGCGCGCTCAATGCTTTGCGGCAGGCGGTCAAGGACAAGCAGATCGAGCGGATCAAAGCCAGAGTGGAAGAATTGACGAAGGCTTCACACAAGCTCGCCGAGGGCATCTATCGGCACACGGCTCAGGCGCAAACGGCGGAGCGGTCTGAAGCCGGCGGCGGCCGGCAAGAAAAAGTGGTCGATGCGGAGTACGAAGAAACCGGGCGGAACGGTTAGCGTGATGATGCCTGTCGCGGCTGGGCTACGGTGTTAGCGTGCAACAGGGCGTTAAATGGCCGTCCGAGAGTTCTGCGCGCCGCAAAGGGGACGACACCAGCGAATATGAACGTCCTCGCAACCGCGTTTCTTGCCAGCCTCGCCGCCGGCCTCGCCACCGGCATTGGCGCATTACCGGTACTGCTCGTGCGCAAATCCTCAGCGCGACTGCTCGACGCGATGCTGGGGTGTGCGGCGGGAATTATGATCGCGGCCTCGCTGTTTGGCTTGTTAGTACCCTCATTTCGTCTGGGTGGCATACCGATCGCCATCTTCGGTTTTATTTTGGGCACGCTCTTTCTTGACGGAGCCAATCTGCTCATCCCCCATTTGCACCGTTGGCGCGGCGCCGAAGGGCCGTCGGCTTCGCTGCGGCGGGTCTGGCTTCTCCTCCTGGCTATGGCGATTCACAACATGCCCGACGGACTGGCCGTCGGCGTCAGCTTTGGTCTGGAAGACTTCTCCTCAAGCGTGGCGATCGCTATCGGTATCGGCCTGCAGAATTTACCCGAGGGATTAGCCATCGCATTCCCGTTGGTGCGGGAAGGATTCGGCCGGCGGCGAGCAGTCATCTACGCCACTCTCGCCGGATTGGTCGAACCTATCTGTGGCGTTATCGGTATTACTCTGGTGAGCCTGGCTAACGCGCTTTTGCCCATCGGTTTGGCTTTCGCTGCCGGGTCGATGCTCTACGTCGTGTTCAACGAAATCGTTCCGGAGAGTCGGTATCGGGGTTATCAGCGCGAAGCAACCTTCTGCACTCTTTTGGGGATTCTCGGCATGGTGACTTTGGCTTATCTGGTGTCGTGACTTGAAATGAATTGACGGAGCAACGTTGCGATGATCTTGGCAGGAGGCTCTATGAAATGTGCGATGATACGAAACGGCTCTGTTCGTCTCGCTCTAATCTGGATCTTCTTGTCCGTCATCCGGAGCGGATCGCCGACGATAACCGCGGCGGCGCAATTTCCCCCGACGATCGCGATCACCGAGGGAAAGACCAGCCACGGCTTTCCTTATATGTTCGGCGGCGTGAGCAGCGATGAGCGCGACGCCATGGAGGAACGGGCGAAAGGGTACAACCTAAAACTGGTCTTTGCGGAAAGGCGCGGCGCGTTTGTTTCCGGCGTGTCCGTTACCGTCGCAACGCAAAAGGGGGCCGAAATCGCCTCGCTCAAAACTGAGGGACCTTGGTTATATTTGCAATTGCCAGCGGGGAACTACTCGATCGATGCGAGACTCAGAGGCGCCATGAAACAGATCAAAAATTTGACCGTGCGGAAAGAAAAAAGAGTGCAGCACGTTTTGGTCTGGGAGCTGGGCGAGCCGTAGCGGCGTCCTTTTCGAGCGCGACCCATTGGCCAAGCGCTTAGCGGATTTGGCGGCCCGAAGCTCCCGACAAGTGCTTGCGCGACTGCGTGTTAAGACCGAGACCGAACCGATTCCGCCGCTTCGAGTGGAACCACGCTTTGCCGCATCCGTAACCTGTTGTGGAAGGACCGAATTCGAACTATATTTGGTTCTCGCAAGGGGAAATTCCAACTGAAATACTCAGCTCAGATCAAACCCGTCAGTTATCTAATTCCTGGCAATTGTCCTACAAACCCTACCGAATCATCTATCGGGTCGTCGCAAACCGCGTTTACATCTACCTGATTGCCGACGGCCGGCGGGATTTCCAAACCCTGCTAGCGCAGCGCCTGTTGCGCGCGTAGGCGCTCACTCTCGTTTTTGAATTCAAGAAACGGCAACTTTGAAACGAGAAATATCCCGACCGAACCCAACGACGACCGGTTCTCGCAGTCAACAAAAGAGTCCGACCCCTTTTCTCCGGGCCGCGGCGGCTGAGGATGCCGATGCGAGTAAGCAATTCACGAGCTGCCGAAACAGATTCGGCATGCCTAACAAGAGTGCGCGCTACCGGCGGCAGTCAAAAAGACTCCCGCTCTTTCACGTGAGCTTGCCTTTTGACGTCGCTTCAGGCTTCTGCGAGCCCCTTTCGCATGATCGCTTTCCTTAGCTCGAAGCCGCTTTATAGATCGCGCAGTCTTAGATTTGCGGGCGACTGCTCATTCATTTCACGGAGACGCTCTAAACCATCGCGCAGCTTTTTCAGTGCGGTCGATTCCTCGATCGTAATCGTATCAAGCCCGCGCTTATCCAAGCGATCCAATACGGCGGTGACGCTTAGACGGTCGATGTCGCAGGCCGGCTGATAAGCGATCTGATCCTGGCGCCCCAGGTGGACTGCCGAGAGGAGCCGCGACCCGGTTAATTCCGTGAGAAGCGAATGGACGAGCGGCAGCGGGACATCCAATTCGCGGGCAATGCGGTCGGCTGTCGGCGGCGTCTCGGCGGTCAAAAACTTTTTTACGCAAAGGTGGGTGATCATCAAAGCCGTGAGGCGTTTGAAGCCGTGGCTCACGGTCGCGCAGTCGGCTTCACCTTCGAATGAGGCGATGTTTTGATGAGCGAAGGAGATTTCAGCGCCGAAAAGAACGATCAGCCAGCTTAGCTGCAGCCAGGCCAAAAAGAGCGGCAGTGCGGCGAAGCTGCCGTAGATGGCGCCGTACTTGGCGACGCCGATCTGGAACGCAATATAAGCGAGCTGGACCAGCTGATAAAGGGTGCCGGCGATGACACCTCCCCATAGAGCGGATTTGAGCTCCACCTTGGTATTGGGCATGAACAGATAAATAAAGGTAAACAGCAGCCAGATGAGCGCATAAGGTAAAAGTTTCAAGAACCAGATAATCAAAGCGGCTACATGGCCCATAAAAGAAAGCCGCTCCACGATCGCCGTTACCTGAGTTACGACCAAAACGCTGACGCTGCTGGCAACGATCAGCAAGACCGGACAAATCATCATGACCGATAAGAAATCAGCCAGCTTACGAGTGAAGGTTCGCGATGTTTTCACGCCCCAAATATCGTTGAAAGAAGTTTCAATGTTGCTTAAAAGCTTGACCACCGTCCAAAATAAAACGACGATGCCAACACCGGCGATAGCGCCGCCCTTGGCGTCTTCCAACAGAGATTGGGCGAAGCTGATGATTCGCTCCGCGACCTCCTCGTGACCTTCCAGGTTTTCCATAAGCTGTTCAGCGAGGACCTTTTCCATGCCGAAGCCCTTAGCGACGGCAAATGCCATGGCCGCAACGGGAACGATCGAGAAGAGTGAGTAATACGTCAGAGCGGATGCGCGGAGGGCGCATTTGTCTTCGATAAACCGGCGCATCGCCAAAAGAAAAATCCGCAGTTGGGTGATTCCATAGAATTTTTGCGGCGATAAATTCCGAGCCTTCAGGCGCCAAACGTCGGTTTGTAAGAACTGGACGGAAGTAGATAGATTCGCGCTAAGCCGTTCTTTCACTAGCATGGAATGCCGCTTTCTGCCGGTGAATAAAACGGCAACTACCGTGCCAGCACCATTTATCTCCGCTTATGAACTCCGGCACAACACATTTCTCGAGGCCGCGGCCTTCGGTGATAATCGTCCGTGCAAATTGTTTCTCGCGCCATTGAGAAATCAGCCTAGAGGTTTCTCTCATTTCTGCAAAGCGAGGCTCGCGAGGCCTAAAGATGAGCGCGGTTTTGTAAAGGCCTTCGTGCGGATCAGCCTAAGTCATTTCGGAGCGAAAGCCGATCGAGACCGACGGTTATCGACTGGTGATGACCGGTGTCTCGCAAATTTGGCATTACTCTTGCGGACAGAGGCCAACAATTGAAGGAGGAGGAACTTCGATGAAAACATGGCAGTCGATACTTTTTCAAAGCCCAGCCAACAGTGGTCGTTACAGAGAAACTGAGCTTCCGCAGTTCAACTGGGAATGGCCGAGCGGGACTTGGTTTCAAGCTCGTTTGGCTTATGTTCGCGCGTCTGGACCCTTGAGGCGGCGGGAACTTCGAGCAGTGACTCAGAACAGAGAGCGGCGCGCTGCGTAGTATGGCTGCTTATTGAAGCCACTTAGTTAGATGAGCCAGCTTTCCTAAGGGGTGGCTCGCAACCGGGCTCTTACCGACTTCGATGAGGCATGGGAGCGCGAAACCCTGCGCAAATTTGCCTCGAAACTAAGCCCGGAGGCGCGCTGATCATCGGCAAACTTGAAGCCCTGTCAGAGGAGGAAGGAGTTCTGAGCCTTGGTCAGACCACCTAGGCATCTACCGAAAGACAGTCATGGAGGATACTCGTAAGGCTTAGCCACCTCAGTAGGAGTCGACAAAAAGCCACGATTCCACGTCAACTTTTCAGAACCGCGAAGATGGATGAATTCATTGCTTTGGTCGCGGCTCCAGCTATGTCGTTGGCGCACTTGGCATCTTGTTTGCGCAGATAATTGATATCCTCAAAGGTGGATCGGAGGTATTAGCCATGTATATTTCACGCTTGACGTTTCACACATTGCCGGGCAGAACTCACGAGGTTGAAGAAAAGCTGATCACCTTACTCCATTGGGTGGAGAAGGCTGGAGGCGGGAGAGCGAGAGTCATGCGCACTCACTTTGGCTCTTTGGGTGCCCCGGATCTGATCTTCGAACAAGAGGTCGAGGATCCGGGTACGCTAGAGACACAGATCAAAAAAGTTACCGAGAACCGCGACTTTCAGCAGTGGGCCAAGGAAGTATCGGCATTATTGGAGCAGTCCTCCAAACGCGAGCTTTACCAAATCACGAGCCCGCAGTCGCGCGTCATCTCGCTGGGCGAAGCGGCGTAAGTATTGGCTTGGGCGCCCCAGCAAGTCCGCTCGCCAAGCTATCCATGAAGCAGGGTCGGAGAAGGTGACCTCGTGCTAGAACTCATCGGGCAGATTCTCGGAACCATCGGCACGGTGTTTGTCATCGCCGCCATCGTTCTCATCAGCGGCATTAAAATCTTGAAGGAATACCAGCGCGCGGTGGTCTTTCGCCTCGGCCGTATGGTGGCGCCACGCGGTCCGGGCATTACTTACGTCATTCCTGTGATCGAAAAAATGGTCCGTGTCGACTTGCGCACCGTCACCATGGATGTGCCGCCGCAAGATATCATCAGCAAAGATAACGTCTCGGTTAAAGTGAGCGCGGTGCTCTATTTCAGAGTGGTCGATCCCAACCGGGCCATCCGGGAAGTGGAAAATTATCTTTTTGCCACTTCCCAGCTGGCGCAGGTGACCTTGCGCAGCGTTTGCGGCCAAGCGCAACTCGACGAACTCTTGGCCGAGCGCGAGCAGATTAACAGTCGGATTCAGGAAATCATCGACGCCCAGACCGATCCCTGGGGCATTAAAGTGGTCCTGGTCGAGGTCAAACATATCGACCTACCGCAAGAATTGCAGCGAGCCATGGCCAAGCAAGCCGAAGCCGAACGGGAGCGGCGCGCAAAAATCATTCACGCCGACGGCGAATTCCAGGCCTCGCAAAAGCTCGCGGAAGCCGCCGAAGTCATCGCCAAACAACCGCAGGCGATGCATCTGCGCTTCTTGCAGAGCTTGGTCCAGGTTGCTGCGGAAAACAACCACACCATCGTCCTGCCCATCCCGGTCGACATCGTTAAACAAACGCTGGACAAACTAAAAGCGTAGACGCGCGAAGACGCCCGATTTGCGGTCACAATGAACATCAAAATCATCTCAGGTTCCGCCCATCCGCAGCTTGCGACAGACATCGCCATGCGGCTCCACACCGCGCTGACGCCGCGACTTGTCGAGCGCTTTCCCGACGGCGAGTTGCATGTTGAAATCCAGCAAACCGTGCGTGGGCAGGATGTTTATCTGATTCAGCCCACCGGCCCTCCGGTGGATGAGCATTTGTTCGAACTTTTATTATTGGCCGACGCATGCCGCCGCGCCGGCGCCGGGCGGCTCACCGCGGTGATTCCTTATTTTGGCTATGCCCGGCAAGACCGGCGCGCCCACGGCCGCGAGCCGGTGAGCGCTCGCTTGGTTGCCGACTTGATTCGTAGCAGCACGATCGAGCGTGTCGTGGCCGTGGATCTTCATAGCCGCGCGGTGGAAAGCGCGTTTGCGCTGCCGCTGGAGCACTTGAGCGCCGTTGACATGTTGGCTCGGGCGGTTGGACCGTCCCTCAACCCAAACAGCGTCGTTGTTTCCCCCGATTTGGGCGCCGCTAAAATGGCCGAACGATATGCCAACCTCCTGGACTTGCCAGTCGCGATTATTCACAAGACCCGTATCAGTGGTGAACAAGTGAAAGTTCAGCGGATCATTGGCGATGTGCGCGAGAAAGAAGCCTTGTTGGTCGACGACATGATCAGCACCGGCGGAACGATAGCCGAAGCGCTCAATGCTTTGCTTGAAGCCGGTTGTGCATCGTCCGGTATCAAGATCGCTTCGACCCACGGCCTGCTTGTAGGTGCGGCCGCTGATCGCTTGCGCCAGTTTCCCGTTCAGCAACTTTTCCTGACCGATAGCCTAGCCGCGCCGAAGCAGTTCGCCTTACCGATCAAAACCGTGTCGCTCGCGCCGCTACTCGCCGACGCGATTCATAGTCTCAACGAAAATGAATCGCTCGCCCGGATCCTCGTCTCGAAGTGAGCGGGCGAAAGTATCGTTGTCGAGTCCATAGATAAAGGTGCAAGCTAGTTTTCGCAGCTCTGCGTACAGGCTTTTCTCTTCGGGCGTTGGGATCGTGAGTTCTCAAAATGGGTTTATACGCTCAAACGTCGTTAATTACCTTATAACTTTCATGCGCGGTGTTGTGCCGAGAGGAGAGGTACATGAATTACTTCGTGAAAAGCGCATGGTGATGATTTCGCCGGAAAAAAACAGGCACGTTCCGCGGACCGACTCAATCGCCAGAGCGGACGTGAGTCGAGGCTAGGTATGGCTATCTACGAGTTCCACTGTCAGAAATGCGATCTCAATTTCGAGCTGATGTTTTCCTTCGGCCAGTATCGAAAAAAAGTGAAACCGATCCGCTGTCCGAACTGCAACAGCACGAGGGTAGTGCGGCGGATTTCGTTCTTTGAGGTGAAGACGGCGAAGAAAAGCTGACGGTCGCTGAAGCGGTCCAACATCGCAAGGAATTTCCCGCCCCCGGTTCTGTTATTTAATTGTCACGGATGACAAAGGGCTGCCTGCCTGCCCCGCATTAATGCGAATTATCTCGGTTGCCAAGGCCAAAATACCGCCTGCGGCGCGGGCACAGAATTTGCCCGGAGGATTTGCCAATGAACGCATCTTAGCGAAATTTGAGCAGTCCGTAGGGGAGCGGGCCGTCGTTCAATTTTCAAGCAAGCTACGAGGATACGACCATGTTCACGCCATCAGACATTGAGACGCATCGTTCGGCGCACTGGGGATTGGTTTTGGCCGCCGGCGATGGCACGCGCCTGCAACCCTACATCGAGCGCTTGAAAGGAAAACAGCTGCCGAAACAGTTTGTCAATTTTATCGGCCAGCGCTCCATGCTTGAGCACACCTTTCAGCGCGTCGAGACGCGGATCGCGACGGATAAAGTCCTTACCATCGTTGGCAGGCATCACCTCCAGTTCGATGAGGTGCGCCGGCAGCTTGCCGGCCGGCCGGAAGCCACGATTATAGTGCAGCCAGCCAACAAGGAGACCGGCCCGGGAATCCTTCTGCCGCTCGTCCACTTGTACAAGCGGGATCCAAAGGCGATTGTATCGGTGTTCCCCTCCGACCATTTCATCCTGGAAGAAGAGCGGTTCATGGCCCATATTGATCTTGCTCTCCAAGCGGTAGCCAGTGATCCATCCCGGATGGTAATTCTGGCCACCGAAGCCCAGGATGCCGAAGTCGAGTACGGCTATGTTTTGGCAGGCGAAAATAACGCCGGGTTCGACTTTTACGGTACCAGGCCGGTCGCCCGATTCATTGAAAAACCAGCAAAAGAGGTTGCCGGGCATCTCGTACTCGCCGGCGGCCTTTGGAATACTATGGTCATGGTCTTCAAGGTCAAAACGGTTCTTGAGATGTTCGCACGGATTCAGCCGGTGGCTTTTCAACGCTTTATGGTCATCCTCGAAGCTATCGGCACACCCTATGAACAGAATACGGTCGAGCAAGTCTACCGTAACTTGGAACCGATCAACTTCTCGAAAGGCTTCCTGGAGCACGTCCCGCGTCATTATCCAAGAGCGATCCACGTCCTGCCTGTGCTGCAAGTTTTTTGGAGCGATTGGGGCTCCCGTAAAAGAGTGATTGAAACAAAGCGGGTATTGAGGAAGGCCGCCCAGTCGAAGCCGGCTACTGTGACTGGAGAGTTGATGCTAGGCCGGCCGGTGTTTGCCTAACTCGTCGTAGCTTGAAAGGAATAAGAGGTTATTCCAGCACGCAGCTATTGACGCTGCCCCAAGCTTGCGACATCACAGCGTCCGATCCACATGACGTAAGTCAGGTTCAAGCCCAAGCGCGTAACCGGTCGACGAAGTATTGAGCGGAGGTCCGTCCGATGAACGTTTTGCTGGTCGAAATAATCCTCGACAGGTATGTCGCGAAAGCGCAAAAACGGCTTAAAGACTGGAACCCGGCGGAGGTGGAAGCGCTCCTGGTGCAACTGAGAAACGAAGTTTTGAACTGCTTAAAGTAATTGGTCAATAAACTACGTGAAGCTATTGGGACGCCGCTCGACGTGTCGACAGCCTCGGCGCCTTCGTGAACCTATTTGAGTCACTTGGGCAAGTGCCGTGCAGCTCAGAGCTCGGCGGCAGTTGGACTTAGCTCGCACTCTGCGGCGATCCTATTGCGAGGATGCCGCGAATAACGCCTGCGCAAACTTTGGCCATGAACTCCAGATCGAGCGTTTCAATCGTATCCGTGGAGCCGTGATAATGCGGGTTGCGGTAAAAAGACGTATCGGTCACCATCAGGGCGGGATAGCCCAGATCCCAGAACGGCGCGTGATCGCTCAAGCGCACCGCTGGAATAACCAGACCTCGGCCTGGAACCGCCAATGTCTCGACCGGAAGGTCCGCGACGTTACGCATGCCCGCGGCAAACTTGCGCAGCACCGCGTTCGATTGCCAGTTGCCGATGACGCCGATAAAGTCGCCCCGGTCGGGGTAAAACCGGCTTAGTCCCGCCGGCAGTCTTTGACTGCCGCGGCGATTGTCTGTGTAGCCGACCATTTCCAAAGAGATCATGGCGGTGATTTTCTTTCCGCTGGCCTTGAGCTTCCTCGCAAAGGCCGTGCTGCCGATCATGTTCAGCTCCTCTAAATTGAACGCGCAAAAAAGTATCGATGGCTGGATATTCATTTGAGAGAGGATCCGGGCGACTTCCAGAAGCACGGCAACGCCGCTCGCGTTGTCATCGGCCCCCGGGGTGCCCTCGACGGCATCGATATGCGCGCCGAGAACAATCGGCGGATCCTCGTTTCGGCCGCCAAGCCGGCCAATGATATTGCGATAGCTTGAGCCGGCGTAAGTGAAAAATTCGCTCTCAACGACTAGGCCGCAGTTTCGAAATTCGTCTTGTACGAAGTCTTCGACTGCGGCTAAGTGCCGTCGCCCGGTAAAGGGACTGCGCTCGCCGACAATCTTTTCAACGGTCCGGCAGAGCCGCTTGCGATCGACCTCGATGCTCACGGGTTGGGCGCAAACAAGTTTGGCTGCTCGATCTTTGCGATAAATCAGCCATGCGTCTGTTCATGCGTCAGGCAGCCTGACGAACGGCGGGCCGCAAAATAAGCATAGGCTTCTCTGAATGGCGTGCAACGGTTTCCGCTACGCTGCCCAATGCCCAGCGCTTCAAACCCGACCGACCGTGGCTGCACATCGCGATAAGACTCTCTGGCGTGGTGCGGCCGAATCGAATGATTTCATCGGCGCTCAGCCCCTCGCTGGCGACATAGGAAACCTTGGCGATGCCGAGAGCACTGGCTTCCGCGGCTTTCCCCTCAAGGTACTTGCACACGTCCGTTCGGACATCGGTCTTATATTGCGCGATGTCGACCGCGTAATAACCCTGCCCGTAGGTATAAAGACTATAGGGAATGTCATAGGCGCGGAACAGCTCGAGGCCTAGATTAAGTCGTTTTGCCATCACGGCTACGGACGGCAAAACGCTTTCCGCCAGCGCGGAGCCGTCGAGCGGTACGATAACCGATTTTAAGGAAGCTTCTCCGGTCGCTTTCGGCTGCTCGCCCGCTCGAACCAACAGCAGCGGATTGGTAGTACCCCGTAACACCTTCTCGGCTACGCTGCCCAACATCCAGCGATTCAAACCGGATCGACCATGACTGGCCATAGCGATCATCATGGCTGGATCCGTTTCGGCTCGATCGAGAATGACTTCGGCGGCACGCCCTTGCTGGACGGTGCACTCCACCCGGTCGGCGCCGAGGGTGCCGGCAATCTCTTGCAGGTAGATTTCACTCTCGCGCCGCCCTTTTTGCACCATGTCCAATGCGGCCGCGGTCATGGACGGCGACAGATAAGCCAACATTTCGCCGACATCATTCACCGCGATGAGCTCGACCGGCTTTTTGAACGTGTTTGTTAACAGGCGAGCATAGGGCAAAACTTGCTCCGCGGCCTGAGATCCGTCAAGTGGTACCAGTAGCTTAGTGTACATCCGTTCGGTCCCCCATTTTCTCGCTAAGCATCTTCCGCAAGCGCTGTGCCAACGCCTCGATGATCCACGAGAGCTGTCATATCGAAAATTGCGCGGCGCTTTGCAATATTCCGATCAGTACCAAACCGCGCGCCGCGAGCCCTATCGCAGGGAGGGCCTACGAAACCCAAGCAGCCTGGCGATCAAGAGCATGGCAAAGATCAAAATTACGATGAAGACACCGAGCACCGCGGCCTTTTCCTGATCGGCCTCAGCGATGTAGTCGAGCATCAACAGCGATAGAGTGCGCGACTCGTGCGTGGAGAGAAAAATAATCGTCGGGATGTCGCGAATAGCGGAGATGAAGACAATGATCCCCACGCTAACCATCGTCGGCTTCAACAGCGGCAGAAGAATCCGGCCGAAATAATTCAACCAACCGGCGCCCGCTGCGCTGGAGGCTTCTTCAAGTTCGGCACCGATCTGTTGCACGGCCGCTTTGATCATTTGGGTTCCGAGCGGCATCTCTTTAATAATGATGGCGAGAATCAATAGTCCGACGCTTCCATACGCAAGCTTCACATACGCGCCCGAGCTCAAAACCATCCAGAGCAGCGCCAGGCTGATCAGGATTCCCGGCAGCGCCCAGGGTAGCCAGGAAAGTGTGTCGATGAGCCGGCGGCCGGGGAGGGTTGATCGAACGATCAGATAGCTAAGCGAGGCGTAGGCGACCGTACCGCCGAGCGCCGCGCCGAGCCCCAGTACAAGAGAGTTTCTGAGCGACCGAAGGAACACGGGGTCGGTGAAAACGCCGGTCCAATGGCGCGCGGTCCAGGTCTTCTCCAGATCAAAGTGGCCGAACAACTCCATGAATGTCCCCATTATCAGAGTTGCCAAAGGCAATACGATCATGAGCGCGATAAACAAGAGACAGAGTGCGCAAGTCAGCCAACGCCAGCGGCCCAAGGGCAGAACTTCGCTCATATGGCTGCGGCCGGTTACAGTGGTAAATTCCCGGCCGCCAAGAAAAGCGCTTTGGAGCCAGATCAACAATAAGATCAGCAGCAGAAAAATGCTGCATAACGCGGTAGCGCGGTCGTAAAGCGGCGGCTCCCAGTGAATGAAGTCCCAAATCTTCGTCGGTACAACATATATCCCGGCCGGAATACCAAGCACCATTTCAATCTCCAAGGATTCCAGGCTGCGGATAAAGCCCAGCGCGGTCGAGGCTAATACCGCCGGCGCCAAAGCGGGAATCGTGACGCGCATCAGCACGCCCGCGCGGCTGCTGCCGCATACCATGGCTGCTTCTTCTAAAGCAGCGTCCATGGCGCTGAAAGCCGGTGTCATCAACATGAAGCGCACCGAAGTGCTGAAGGCTAAATGGCACCAGATGATGCCCCAGTAGGAATAAATATCGAAAGGCGCGGCAGCGACACCGATGACTTCGGTCAGCAACCTGTTAACCAGACCGTAGTGAGGGTCCAAGAGCAGAATCCAACCCATAGTCATCGGCAGCAGGGGCAAGAAGAAACCGAGCCAAAGCATCATTTCGATGAAGCCTCGAAACGGCGTGTCCGTGCGGGTTACGATCCAGGCAAAGAAGATGGCGAGCGCGGTGGTGATGACGATTCGGCCGAGCGCAAGCAGCAGGGTATTGCCGAGAGCCATCGGCAGCCGTGCATCGCTAAAGGCTGCAACCCAGCCGCTGATCGTCCAGACCGTCGGCTGTCCCGGCCGGCTCGCGACGAAGCTTTTGAGAAACAGTAGGGCGACCGGATATGCCAAGAGAAAAATCATCAGGCCGATCAGACAAAGCGCGGCGACCCACCGCCACGACCATTTGGGCGAACGAAATCTTCTTGCGCCGGCCGGAGTGCTAACCCTGATGCGCGCGGATTCGACTAGAGATTCCACTTCTGCTCCTAGCGGCCGAAAAGCTCCTTGACGACCGCTTCTTCGCGCGCCGACTTGATGGCGTCTTGTTCGTAGTAACTGATCCAATATTTTTCGCCGGGCTTGATGATCAAATAAGGCGGGATGTGATCTAGCGGTACGTCGATGCGCCGGCTTTGCAGATTGAGCACCTTGCTCCAGGTCGTCTGCGGACCAACGCTTAAGAACCAATTGATAAAAAGCAGGGCGGCGTTTCGGTGCGGGGCGCGATTCACCAGCCCAATGCAACCTGAGCCCGTACCGATGTGGGTGCCGTAGTCTTTGAATTGCGGCAAGACGCCGAACTTGAGTCCGCGCTGAACGAGCTGGAACAGCATGGCATTGTTGGGCGCGAACAGCCAGCGATATTTGCCTTGCGCGATCCATTCGATTTGGCGCCGCTGATCGCGATCCACCGCGCCGGCGTGGGCGCGCATCGTCCGATAATATTCAGTCGCCTTGTCCGGGCCGAGAGTGCGCCACAACCAGCGAAACATGCTACCGCCGGGGCCGGCGGGTAGTGGATCGTTGACAACGAACTTGCTCTTCCATTTGGAATCGAGGAGTTCGTACAACTCATCGATCTCGGTAACCTTCACTTGCTTGGGATCGTAAATGACCGGCGGGTTGGGCTGGCTGGAAAACACCAAAGTAAAACGGGTTGCGGGATTGGTGAACTCAAGCCGGCCATCGCGCCAATATCTCGGCTCTTTCACCTCCGGCACTATCAGAGCGGATTCGACGGGCTCAAGCGCGCCATAGGAGCCAAGTTCCGTCATGCTGACGCTGCCGCCGATAAAGACATCGACGCTGAAGACGCCGCCATCGCGCTCGGCCTTAAGTCTCATCGCTTGTTCCGCCGCCCGGCCGCCGGCGTACTCGAAGACGATGCCAGGATGAGATTTGGCGAACTCTCCAACGAGAGCATTGCGCAAGACTTCGCCCGCAGGACCGAACACCACGACCTTGGCTTCCTTCCTGGCGGCGCCGACTGTTTTACCCCACTCGGCTTTCAAAGCCGCCTGACTCTGGGCAACGGTCGAAGAAGCGCCGGCGGTGATGGCAACGAAAAGACAAAAAAGGATGATGAATCTGATTCTGCGCGCCGTGATCACATGTGCCCTTTCGACAAGCAGCATGATTGTTGCCGTGCGGGAATTCTTGAAGCTCGCCGACATCAAGCGCAACTGATATGCCAGGGATAGACCCGGCATTTCCTTCGCCTGCGGCAAAGAATTTGCAGCTTTGCAAAAAAAATCGGCTACCTATCGCAGTGTTGGAAACAAAAGCGCAAGCGACTCATCGGCCGACGCCTCGCGACAAAAGACTTCGGTGCCGTGCGGGCTCCGATGGTGAGCTGGAACGAAATGAAAAAAAGCCGCAACAGTTTGTCTCAGCCTCCCCTCGGTTTATCCAGGTCCGCGGCGAGCGCGACTGTCGCGGCACTGTGCATTGGGCGCGCGGCCGATCGAAACGCCGCCTCAGTATTTTGACAGAGCGGCCAATAACCGCTGCGCCCCTGCGGGTGCGTCTATGTTGCCGGTGAGAATGTCTCTCGCTTGAACGGGCTTGCCATAATATCCTGTGTTGACATCATCCCGCGTCCCGATGACCGTGCCCTCGAGGGAGACGCCCGCAAACAGTCCCTGGGTCCGGCTATAGGTATACATCGCAGCTTGCAAACCTACCGCCGCTTCAGCGGCGCGGCCGATCGGGCCGGCGGCTACGCTCATATTGCCTCCCAACGTAACGTTGGCTTGCTTTGCGAAGGCGTCGACGGCAGCCGGAGTGTTGAGGACGATAACAAATTCCGAGACCTCGGCTCCCGCCTGAAAACCGACGCCCAAGCCTCCGGTACCGATGGCCGACGGAGCGCTCCAACCTTTTTCCGTACGCGCAACAACAACCCCGGTGCCCCCCCTGACGCTGCCGATGAAGCCTGCCTTGGTCACCGTCAGAATCGCCACACCCCGCGCGGCGCGCATTACAGCTGGCGGTATTCCTCTCTCGGGGATCGCTTCGAAGCGATCAATGATCGCCGCCGCTTGATCCACATCGGCCTGCATGGCATCGCGGGGCGAAATCGTAGAGCAGGAGCTAAACAGCATCGCCGTAATAACCCAAGCAATTCCTTTCATCTCGGAGTCCTCCAGCGTTTTATGATCAGTTCTTTTGACGGTAAGCCAATGCCGATTTGGTGATAGTTCGCGTCTATTCTTGCTTGATAATACCCTTGGGCCGCCCCCCATTGAAGCGCTTTGTTTTCTTTAGTCCGCGATCAACCACTTGAGCAATTGCGAGACCAGACGCCTATTACTCGAGGAAAAGAAGCGATGGACTCTAGAAGCGGCGCTTCTTTTTTAACTCATTCAGGTGCGCCTCGTGCGAGCGCGCGTCTTTTCCCTCTTATTAGGTCTGCAAATCCCGACTTGAGCCATTTGTCACAGCTGCCAAAACAGCAGGCATTCGAGACGACCCGAGTGTCGATTGTTGTGCATTCATAACCGGTTTTTAGTGCTGCTTTTGGGGTTCAAACGGTCTTTTTCTTGCAGCTCGTTTCAGTACCGGTGAGAAGCAAGCGCAAGGGTCTAGTGAAGGAGGTTTCCTACCATGAAAAATTTTATTATCAGTAAAAATTTGCTAATCCTCGTCGCCTTGTTCGCTTTAGGATTGCTCCAGGCATGCGCGACGACGCGCGGTCCGGCGGCGCAAGACTTAGCTCCTGTCAATGAGCGGATCTCTAAGATCGAGGGACAGGTCGTGCAAATGGCAAGCCGGGTTCCTGACATTGAAAACCGGCTTGCCATCACCGAGACCAAAGTCGAACAAATTGCGAGGAGAACCGATGACGTCGAGGCGAAGGCGGATCAGACCCTACGTGACCTGAGCAACCTGCAGCTGGAAAAGCGACTGGATCTGGATCTCAGGGACGGCGTCTCGTATAAGTTCGACTCCGCGGTCTTGTCGGCCGAAGCCAAAAAAACCATCGATCTCTTTCTCAGTGATTTGCAGGGCGCTCACAACGGACGTCAAATGTTCGTCGTTGCGGGTCATGCCGACAGCACCGGAACCGATCGCTACAATTACAGCCTGGGACGGAAGCGAGCGGAAAGTGGGCCGAGTATCTGATTTTGGAAAAGAAGATCGATCCGATGCGGGTAGTCGCCGTTTCTCTTGGCGAGAGCTCGCCGCGAGCTGATAACAAAACGCCTGACGGTCAAGGCAAGAATCGCCGAGTGGAGATTCGCGTCTACTCAGACATCATCACTGCGAGTCCCGGAACGACCACTGCGCTACGCTGAGTGAGACCGGAAACGACTGTGAAGCTTCTCACCGGCGACCCCGCTTAGAATCGCCGTGCTGCGGGAACCCTATCAACATGGGCCGCAGCATGGCGCCCGTTTCGAAGCGCTTTTTCCACTGAATTCATTTTTTGTCGTTCAGAGAATGACCATCCGCAGCGATGCCAAAACCCGCGGCTTTTTTTCGCATCCACGAGAACGGAGCGCCCAGCAGAGCCGATTTCTGCCGCAACAACAACGCCGAATTCTAGGCACATGGGTTGCGTTAACAGATGCTAACAATACTCAAAGGACATGCAGATGAGAATTAACGCATCCATGCACGCCGAGCGTTGCACGCAAGTGGTCATCGTCGCGGAAAAACACCCGCTCGCCAGAGAGGCGCTTGCCGACTTGCTCAGTTATGACGGGTACCGTGCTATTCAGGCGGAAGATCTGAGCGCCGCGATCGCTTACATCGAAAATGCCGAGAATGTCGTCGCGGTGCTCGTTGACTTGGATCTAGTCGGATGGAGGGCGATTGTCCGGCAAGCAGCGGCCGCGAACATCATGGTGATTGCGATGAGGGGACGCCATTGCATCTCAACGGACGAATTGGACCGCCGCGGCGTCAGCGCATGCTTCGACAAACCGATCACTTACGGTGACATCGCATACGCGATAAAAACGTTCGCGCCGGTAGCAGCAGCGTTAACGAACCAGAGCCATGCATTCGCTCCAGCGGAAATGCGCAGGCATTAGACGGCGATGCGGCGCGCGCTCTCGTGCCACCGCGTCGTTCAGTCAATAGCTCCTAAGGTTGTATCCAACCACTCAGACAGCTCAGTGAGCAATTTTTCGGCGGCGCGATTGGCGGCTTGCACGCCGCCGTAGGGGTCGTCGCTCGGCGCCGTCTCGAAGATCTCGAAATGGCGAGTGGCGATGATCGCCGGCTTCTTGAGGTCGACGACGTGGGCGCGAAGCGCGAGACGAACGCGGCTGGGGCGGGAAAAGAATTGCTGTTCCAGGACGAGATTGTCCGTATCGAGGCGATATTGCGCAGGGACGGCGCTCGGCGCTTGAAGCACCGCGCTCCAGAGTCCATTTTTGTCGAGGTTCTCAACCAGGATGCGCTGTAACAAGCGAGCCGGCGTGTCGGCCCACTGATTGAGAGCGTAGTAGTTGATCTCATACGGGCGGAGCAGGTAGGCCATGCGCGCGGTATCGAAGCCCGCTTGCGCTTTCGGTGGACTGATCAGCAAAACCACCGCGGCCGTGTGCTGGCGGTCCTGACCCGGCTTCGGCCCAGAAGAGTTGGCGCTTAGTAAATAGGTGCGCGGCACGCTGTTTTCGCTGGGTCCGAGGACGCAAGCGTTGCCGAACAGCACGAGCATGAAACCGGCGATCCGGGCGATTTTGCGGGCGCGTGCCATTCGTCATTCTCCCGGGCCGCGGGCCGGACGGGCGCGGCCGAAGATCAACAGACTGGGCTCGTTTTCGAGATCGTGTGCCAGCCGTTGCAGGGTTGCGGTCAGTTGGCGAACCTCAGCAATCAAGACGGTAGTTTCCGGCAAGGTCTGGCCGGTGAACTGCGCGAGCTCGGTACGGCCGCCGTCGATCGCAGCGCTGAGAGATGCGCTGGCGCGGGCGAACTCGCCGCTCATGTCGCGCAACCCCCGCATGGTCGAGGAAGTCTGATCCAATATCGCCGGAAGCCGCTCGTCGAGCTGTTTTCCCACTGCGCCAAAGCGTTCCATCGCGGCGTCGGCTTTGGCGATGCTACTGGCCAGCTCCGAACGATGTTCGGCCAGCGTTTGCGTGACGCGGGCGAGGTCGGCGAGCAAGCGTCTGAGATCCGAACGGCTTCGGGCGTCCAGCACGTCGCGCGCTTCGAGGGCGAGATTGTTGAGATTAGCCAGAAGCGCAGGAAGCTGTTGATCGGCTGCGAGGTGCGCCAGGCCCGCCCTTATTTGAGCGAGAAACGACGGCTCGCTTTTGATCACAGGATAGGCTTCGCCGGCTTTGGCTGTGAGGGCGGCCGATGCGCGGCTGCCTCCCCGGAGGTTCACGGTTGTGATGCCGGTCAGGCCCTGAGTTTCGAGAACCGCGACCGTGTCCTCTTTGACCGGCGTGCCGCGGACAATATCGAGGGCCAAGCGCACGCGCTCGGGATTGTCCGGGTCGAGAATGATTTCCTTGACCCGGCCGACATCGACACCGCGGTAGTTGACATAGGAGTCCTTACTGAGACCCGTAACCGATTCTTCCATGTAGGTATAGTAGCGGTCGTAGACGCCGCGATAGTCGGTCTTACTCAGCCAGAGAACCGCGGCCAGCGCCGCAGCGCCTAACAAAGCCAGGAAAAGACCCACTAAAGTATAATTTACCTTCGGCTCCATGCTTGCTCCTTGGCCGCGCGACCCCGCGGGCCGTAAAAGTACTCATGAATCAGCGCGTCCGAGGACGAGGAAAGTTCCATCATGCTGCCGATGCCGAGCACTTTGCCGTTGCCGAGCACCGCGACCCGGTCGGCGATGCGCCAGAGGGAGTCCAGGTCATGGGTGATGATGATGATGGTGAGGCGGAACCACTCGCGCATCTGCTGGATCAATTCGTCAAACGCGGCGGCGCTGATCGGGTCAAGCCCCGAGGTGGGTTCATCGAGAAAGAGCAGCTCGGGATCGAGCGCCATGGCTCGGGCCAAGGCGGCGCGCCGGCGCATGCCGCCGCTCAGCTCATTGGGGAATTTGCTCACGCTCGCCATCGGAAAGCCGGTGCCGGCGATCTTAAGCAACGCCACCTCTTCGATCAGTCTGTTGCTCAGCTTGGTATGTTCGCGCAGCGGCACGGCTACATTGTCGATCACATTGAGCGAGCTGAATAAGGCGCCGTGCTGAAACAGCACACCGCAGCGCCTCCTGAGCGCCAAAACGTCGGCATCCTTCAGGGATTGGACGTTGCGTCCGAAAATTTCAATCGTACCGGCGGTCGGTTGTTGCAGAAGAATCATCTCCCGCATCAACACGGATTTGCCGCTGCCGTTTCCGCCCGCGATCGCGAACACCTCGCCGTCGTTGATGGAAAGACTGACGTCTTCATGAACCACGGCAGCGCCAAAGCACGTCCTGACATGGCACACGTTGATGATCGGGATCGCTGCTGGAGCGGAGGCGTTGGCCGAAATCATATTTCCCACCAACTGAACAGGATCGAGAAAAAAGCATCGGTCACGATGACTAAAAAAATCGCCTGGACGACGCTGATCGTGGTGTGCCGGCCGACACTGTCGACGCCGCCCGAGACCCGAAATCCCTGGTAGCAGCCGACCAAAGCGATGATCATCGCGAACACCGGGGTCTTGCTGATGCCGATGAGGTAGTGGCGCAGCACGATCGCGTACTCGAACCGATTGAGAAACTCGGTAAACGTCACCCCCAGCTGGGTCCAGGCGATCAACATGCCGCCGAAGACGCCGACGGCATCGGCATAGACCGAGAGCAAAGGCAAGGCGATGACCAAAGCGACTGCTCTGGGAATCACCAGTAGGCTCATCGGCGATATGCCTAACGAACGGAGTGCGTCCAGCTCTTCGGTCACCGTCATGGTGCCGATCTGAGCGGCGTAGGCGGAACCGGACCGTCCGGCCACGAGAATCGCGGCGATTAACGGGGCGATTTCGCGCAGGAGCGAAATGCCGACCAAATCGACAATAAAAATATTGGCGCCAAAAGTGCTTAGTTGCTCGGCTCCTTGATAGGCGATCACGACGCCCATCAGGAATGACAGCAGACCGATGATGGGCAGCGCGTTCAATCCATCGATCTGGAGGTTATGAAGCAGCACGCGCCAGCGGAATCGCTGGGCGCGAGTGAGCAGCCCTAAGAAAGTCGCCGCGGTTTCGCCGATGAAAGCCAGACCGCTTTGAATATGGAGCGCGTGGGCACAAACCAGTTGGCCGATCCGTTCCAACCCACCGGTCCGGACGGGAGGCGGCGCCTGATCGGCCTGCGACCGACTGCGGGCGGTCGTTTGCATGAGCATGGCAAAGTCTTGCGATAGGCCAGAGAGCCTGACGCGATAGCCGCGGTGCTCCCATTGGCTCAAGGTCCGCTGCAGCAACCAAGCGCCGACGCTGTCCATGGCTTCGATGGCGCCCGCATGGAAGTTGATCGCGCCGGAATCGATGCGTGTTTTGGCCAGCGCGAGGATCTGCCGCTCGATATCCCCCAAATGGGCAAGCGTCCAAGCGCCGGAACAGTCGATGGTGCCGTCGTCAGCCAAGCCAATTCGCGCGGCCCGATTTGCTTGCGGCGCTGACGAAGTTTCCGCCGGGATCATGCTTCCCTCATGTTTTTGCGGCTCGATCGGAGCCTGGGGATGAAGCGCGGCACTCCCCGGCAGTAGTCCTCATACGCCCGGCCGAAGTGGTCGCGCAGTTCCCGTTCCTCCAGGCGCACGATCACGTGAATGCCGGGCAGCCATAAGCCGACAGCCAAATAGCTGGCGAGATTATTGGCGATCAGAGCGTAGCCGGCGAGAGCGATCATAAACTGAAGGTAGCGCGGATGGCGCAGCCGCGCGTAGATGCCGCTGGTGATGAGCGTGCGCGGAAAGTGTTCGGGGGCGATCTCGGGTAGACCGAGCAGGGTCTTGATGTCAAGGTGCTGCTGAATCGAGAAACGCATGACGCTGGAGAGGATCAGAAGCAGCGCTCCGCAGACCAGCAGCGGATAATGGGTGCCGTAATCGGCGGCGAGCAAGTAGTGGCGCACGGAAAACAGCCCGATCATAGCCAGCCCAATGATCGTGAGCACGACCGCATAGGTGAGGGCGAGCCCTTGGGCGCGCCAAAAACTGATCAGCGGATGGATGAGCAGCCAGTAGAGGAATAATGGCGGCAGCGTAATCACCAAAAACAGCGCGAGAAAATAGCGGAGCGTGTTCATTTCATTCGTTCGCCGCAGCTTTCTTGCTCGATTCCATCTTGAACTCTCGGAGCAACTCGCGCTGGCGCGGTGTCAGGTCCGTCGGCGTCTTCACTTCGACGGCGAGATAGAGATCGCCCTTGCCGCGACCGTTGAGGCGCGGCATGCCTTTGCCGCGCGCGCGCAGCAAGGTGCCGTGTTGCGAGCCTGGCGGCACGCTCATGACGACGCGTTCATCGCCCAGGCAAGGCACCGTCACTTTGGTGCCGAGGGCGGCATCGGGGAAGGAAATCGCCGCCACCGCATAGAGGTCGTCACCGTCGCGTTTGAGGGTGGGATGCGGCTGAACGTAAACGCGCACCAATAAATCGCCCGGCGGCGCGCCCTGGGGGCCTGCCCCGCCTTGCCCCGCGAGGCGCAGCAACATGCCATGCTCGACGCCTACGGGGATGTGTACTTTTATCGTGTGCGGCGAAAATCGCAGACCGGCGCCGTTGCAATCGGGGCAGGGGAATTCGATGCACTCGCCGCGGCCGTGGCAGCGGGTGCAGGTGGTCAGCGTGACGACCCGCATACTCTTCTCGGCACGCACCTGTTGTTTCTCACCGGCGCCGCGGCATTCACTGCAGACAACCGCTTTGGTGCCCGGTTTGATACCGCTGCCGCTGCAGTTTTTGCATCGATCCGAACGGGTGAGTTTGATCAGATGCTCGCCGCCTTGAGCGGCTTGCTCCAAGCTCAGAGTCAAATCGTAGCGCAGATCGGCGCTTTGGAAGCGCTCGCTGGGACGCGCGCGGCGACCGGGAAAAAAGTCGCCGAGGACGCCGAACAGATCGCCCATCCGGCCGCCAAAGAAATCGCCGAACTCGAAGTCGCGGAACAGATCTTCAGTGGACCAGCGTTCGCTGATGCCGGCGTGACCGGCGGCATCGTATTGGGCGCGTTTGGTTGGATCGGACAGCACCGCGTAGGCTTCCGCGATCTCTTTAAAACGGTCGGTAGCGTCCGGCGCGGTATTCCGATCGGGGTGCCATTGGAGCGCGAGCTGCCGGTAGGCCTGTTTAATTTGCTCCGGCGTTGCATCGCGCTCGAGGCCGAGGGCTTCGTAGTAATCACGTTTTTGCTGTGCGCTGCTCACGGCAGACGATTCCCATTGCCTCTTTTCGGTGCCGACCGAGGCGACGCGGCGCCTGGCTTTTACATCGCCCGGCTGATTTTTCGCCGCGCCGGCCAGAGTTCACGGATCGCTTTGGGCAGACTGTTTTTTACCTCGTCGATTTCGCCATCGCTGGTGTGCCGCTCCAGCACCCTAAACACCGCCCTGACGATGCTTTCCGGCCTCACGGTGACGTCGTTCTTGAAAGCGTCCTTGACATGGGCGAGAAAATCTTCTTTGTGACGCTCCTTGTGCGGCTTGCCTCTGAGCGTCCAACCTTCGTAGTAAAAACCGCGCACGAGCATGGGCAATTGCGCGCCGAGCTGGACCGCTTCTTCGATGGTCAAACGGTCGCGCAACGCGTGCAGCACCGTACGCAGAGCGAAATAGGTCTTCTCGGGCTTGCCTTCCCATTCCAGCTCAGCCATCAGTTCGTTCAACCAGGTCTGGGTTTTTTGCACGGTGCCGTCGAAAACGTCACGGCTGGCCTTGCCAGGCGGTTTTTTGCCGACCAATTTGTAGCGATAGACAGGTCCGCTTTTCATAACATCCCTCCTCAAACCGAATTGAATGAAAGCGTCTCGGCAGCTTCTTAAACGAGCAATTTAAGTGCCGTAAGAAGCCGCGCGCCGCCAAAGGATCAAGCAACCGAAACGGCGCTTTACGCAGCACAAAGCAGCCTTGCTTTTCAATTCTGGCAAAAAGCCCCGCGCCGCTTTGCAAGGGTGGAAAAATTTGCCGGTAAGTTCCTGGACTGGCTGCTGGTCTGATTGGCGCATTTCTTGCGGATTTTTGGACCCGAGCGGCACGGCAGCCGATAACGCCAGCTTTCGAGGCTTCGTTATGGTATTCGCAGCGATCGAAAAAAAACCGCAAACGCTTAAACTCAGGCCCAATCTCCCGGATTACGAAAGCACCCGCGCGGCGTTTTCCTGGAGCAACGCGGAAGATGAATTTTGCCGCAGCGACGGCGCAGGCGGCTGGAATATCGCCTACTATGCCGTCGATCGCCACGCCGCCGGTCCTCGCGCATTGCATCTGGCGCTGCGCTGGCTGGGCAAAAACGGTCAAGTGCTCGACTACACGTATGCCGACCTGCAGCGCCTGTCCGATCGTTTTGCCAACGTGCTGCGCGGCCTCGGCATTGGCAAGGGCGGCCGCGTGTTCGCGCTGGCCGGGCGCCTTCCCGAGCTTTACATCGCAGCGCTCGGGACGCTGAAAAACGGCAGCGTGTTTTGTCCCTTGTTCTCCGCCTTCGGTCCGGAGCCGATAGCGCAGCGGCTGGCGATCGGCGAAGGGGACGTCTTGGTGACCACTGAAGCGCTCTATCACAGACGCAAGATCAGCGAGGTGCGCCGCTCGCTCCCGGCGCTCAAGCATGTGCTGGTGATCGGCGCCGGCGACGGCAGCGGCCCGCCCGATACTGAAAATTTCCACGAGTTGATGCATGGCGCGAGTGAAACCTTTCCAACCGAGGCGACTCGAGCGGATGACATGGCGCTGATTCATTTCACTTCGGGCACGACGGGCAAGCCGAAGGGGGCGGTGCATGTGCATCAAGCGGTGATCGCCCATCACATGACCGGCAAGTACGCGCTAGACTTTCATGCCGGCGATATTTTCTGGTGCACGGCCGATCCGGGATGGGTGACCGGGACTTCGTATGGAATCATTTCTCCTATGACGCACGGCATCACCAGCATCATCGACGAAGCGGATTTTGACGCCGAGCGCTGGTACCGCATTATTCAGGAACAGAAAGTCACGGTCTGGTATACCGCGCCGACCGCGGTGCGCATGATGATGAAGGCGGGTAAGGAAGTCATCGACAAATACGATCTCAGCAGTTTGCGCTTTATTGCCAGCGTGGGCGAACCGTTGAATCCCGAAGCGGTGGTGTGGGGGCAGGAAGCCTTCGGCTTGCCGATCCATGATAACTGGTGGCAGACGGAAACCGGCGGCATCATGATCGCCAATTACAATGCCATGGAAATTCGCCCGGGTTCGATGGGGAAACCTTTGCCCGGCATCGAGGCCGCCATCGTGCAAAAGCACAAAGACGGCTCGGTCGTTGAGCTCAAGGCGGACGAGGTCGGCGAGTTGGCGCTCCGGCCGGGCTGGCCGTCGATGTTTCGCGGCTATCTGCACGAGGATGAGCGCTATCGAAAATGTTTCGCCGGCGGCTGGTATTTGACCGGCGATCTCGCCAAAAAGGACGGCGACGGTTACTTCTGGTTTATCGGCCGCGCCGATGACGTGATCAAGTCCGCCGGTCATTTGATCGGGCCGTTTGAAGTGGAGAGCGCGCTGATGGAACATCCAGCCGTTGCCGAAGCCGGTGTGATCGGCAAGCCCGACGAATTGATCGGCGAAATCATCAAGGCGTTCGTCTCTCTCAAAAAGGGTTATCAAGAGAGCGAGTCCTTGCGGCGCGAGCTGCTGGCGCATGCGCGCTTGCGACTCGGGCCCGCCGTGGCGCCGCGCGAAATCGACTTTCAGGCGAGCGTTCCCAAGACGCGCAGCGGCAAGATCATGCGTCGGCTGCTCAAGGCGAGAGAGCTCGGGTTGCCGGAAGGGGATCTATCGACGCTAGAAACTGATTGAGAGGGAAGTAACCACAAGGAGCACAAAAGGTCACAGGGTTTTGGATCGGAGGGTTTAACCGCAGAGAACGCAGGGGATCGAGGGGGAAGTAACCACAAAGGGCACAAAGGTCACAGGGTTTCGGATCGGAGGGTTTAACCGCAAAGAACGCAGGGTACGCAAAGGTTTTTTCTAAATTGGCGCTCTGGGCGTGCTGGCGCGGGAAAAATCCGCAGCTCGGCTAGAGGATTTCGATGGCACAAAAAAACCGGCGCAAAGTGGCGCCGATCGATCGCGCGCATGCGCTCGACTTGCTGCGCGAGATGCTGCGCATTCGCCGCTTCGAGGAAAAATGCGCGGAATTATACCAGGCCAGCAAAATCCGCGGTTTTCTTCATCTCTATATCGGCGAGGAAGCGGTGGCGGCGGGCAGCATGCAGGCGCTGCAAGCGGAGGATGGGATCGTGGCGACCTACCGCGAGCACGGCCATGCGCTCGCGCGCGGCGTTTCGGCGAACGCCATCATGGCCGAAATGTACGGCAAGGTCGAAGGGTGCAGCCGGGGGCGCGGCGGTTCGATGCATCTCTTCGACCGCGCAACGCGGTTTTACGGCGGCAATGCGATCGTGGGCGGCGGGCTGCCGCTGGCCGTCGGCCTCGCGCTCGCCGACAAACTCGCCGGACGGCCCCAGGTGACCGCCTGCTTTTTTGGCGAAGGCGCCGTCGCCGAAGGAGAGTTTCACGAATCCCTCAATCTGGCGGCGCTATGGAAACTGCCGGTGGTGTTTTGTTGCGAAAATAATCTCTACGCTATGGGTACGGCGCTGGCTCGATCGGAATCGGAGACCGATATCTGCTTGAAGGCGGCGGCCTTCGAGATTCCCGCGTGGCCGGTGGACGGCATGGACGTGCTTGCGGTCGAAGAGGCGACGCGGCGGGCGGCAACAGCAGCAAGAGCCGGCGGCGGCCCGTACTTTCTCGAGTACCGCACTTATCGGTTTCGTGCCCACTCGATGTACGACCCCGAACTTTACCGCAACAAACAGGAAGTCGAGGAATGGAAGAAGCGCGACCCGATCACCGGTTTGATCGACCGCTTGAAGCAGGAGAGTTTGTGGCGGGACGAAGACTGGACGCGCCTAGAGGCAGAGGTCGAAGCCGAGATCGCAACGGCCGTTGACTTCGCCGAAGCGGGTCATTGGGAGCCGCTGGAGGAGCTGACGCGGTTCGTATATTCGGAGGAGCGGTAAGTCGTTCAAAAGTTAGCCGTTCAATGTCTGCATCCGGAAACCTTGAACCTTGAACGCTGAACCTCGAACGATGCGGCGAAAAGATTAAAATGGATGCGAGTAAAACCAAGACCACTTATCGCGAAGCGATCCGCGCGGCGATTCGCGATGCGCTCATGCGCGATGAGCGGGTATTCTTAATGGGCGAAGATGTCGGCCGCTACGGCGGCTGCTTTGCCGTGAGCAAAGGCTTGCTCGACGAGTTCGGTCCGGAGCGGATTCGCGATACGCCGCTATCGGAATCGGCGTTCGTCGGGGCGGGCATCGGCGCTGCCATGGGCGGAGCGAGGCCGATCGTGGAGATCATGACGGTCAACTTCAGCCTGCTGGCGCTCGACCAGATCCTCAACAATGCCGCGACCATCCTGCACATGTCCGGCGGTCAATTCAATGTTCCTCTCGTGATTCGCATGACCACGGGAGCCGGGCGGCAGCTGGCGGCGCAGCACTCGCACAGCCTGGAAGGCTGGTACGCGCACATTCCCGGCATTAAAGTGTTGACGCCGGCAACCCTGGAGGACGCGCGCGGCATGCTATGGACGGCGCTGGAAGATCCCGACCCCGTGCTGATCTTCGAGAACGGTTTGCTCTACAACATGGAAGGGGAACTGCCAGCCGATGCGGGGGCGATCGATATTTCTCGCGCGGCGATCCGAAGGCCCGGGAAAACCATCAGCCTGATCACCTATGGCGGCACGCTATTCAAGACCCTGCAGGCGGCCGACGAGCTTGCGCGCGACGGCATCGATGCCGAAGTCGTCGACTTGCGCACACTCCGACCGCTCGACACCGCCACGATCATCGAATCAGTCGCACGCACGCACCGTGCCCTGGTCATCGATGAAGGGTGGAAAACCGGCAGTATCTCGGCCGAAATCATGGCGCGCATCATGGAGAATGCTTTTTACGAGCTCGACGCTCCCATAGCGCGCGTGTGCAGCGCCGAAGTGCCGATGCCCTATGCCAAACATCTCGAGGATGCGGCGATCCCGCAGACGCCGTTCATCGTGACGGCGGCGCGCCGGCTGGTGGCCGGCCGTCAGTGATCTTCGCTCCCGTCCGCCTGGCCCCATCGAATGGGTCCGATCACGAACTTTCTTACGCCGCGGTCTAAAAATCGCCGATCCTCCGGGTTAAATTACGGAGAGGAGGAACGCCATGGAGCAAACATTAGCGCCGGAGCAGTTGAAATTAATGGATGCCTATTGGCGGGCGGCCAACTATCTATCCGTGGGCCAAATCTATCTCTACGACAATCCCTTGCTCAGAAAACCGCTCAAGAAGGAGCACATCAAGCCGCGGCTACTCGGCCACTGGGGCACCACGCCGGGTCTTAATTTCATCTATGTCCATCTCAATCGCGTCATCAAAGCGCACGATCTCGACATGATTTACATCACCGGCCCGGGACACGGCGGACCGGCTTTGGTGGCCAACGCCTATCTGGAGGGAACCTATAGCGAAATCTATCCCGGCATCTCTCCGGACGAGGAGGGGCTAAAAAAACTATTCAAGCAGTTCTCGTTTCCGGGGGGCATTCCCAGCCACGTGGCGCCCGAGACGCCGGGGTCGATCCATGAAGGGGGCGAGCTCGGCTATGCGCTGTCTCACGCCTACGGGGCTGCTTTCGACAACCCTGACCTGATCGTCGCCTGCGTGGTCGGCGACGGCGAAGCCGAGACCGGGCCGCTCGCCACCAGTTGGCATTCGAACAAGTTTTTGGATCCGGCGACCGACGGAGCCGTGCTGCCGATCCTGCACCTGAACGGTTACAAGATCGCCAGTCCTTCCGTGCTGGCGCGCATTACGCGCGAAGAGCTGGAGCAATTGTTTCGCGGCTACGGTTATACGCCCTATTTCGTCGAGGGCGATGAGCCGGAGAAAATGCACCGGCTCATGGCGGCCGCCTTGGATCGGGCCGTGCATGAGATCAAACAAATTCAAAACGACGCCAGAAGCCGCAGCGACAGCGTCAAGCGGCCGCGTTGGCCGATGATCGTGCTGCGAACGCCGAAAGGCTGGACGTGCCCCGCCGAGATCGACGGCAAGCGAACCGAGGATTATTGGCGCTCGCACCAGGTGCCTATGGGCGAGATGCATGACAGGCCCGCGCATGTCACGATCCTGGAGAAATGGATGAAGAGCTACAAGCCCGAGGAGCTCTTCGACAATGGCGGGAGGCTCCGGCCCGCGTTGGCTGGCCTCGCTCCGCGGGCCGAGCGCCGCATGAGCGCCAACCCGCACGCCAACGGAGGCATTCTATTGCGGGATCTGCGCTTGCCCGATTTTCGCAATTATGCCGTCGATGTGCCAAGTCCCGGAAGCGTCATTACAGAGGCCACGCGCGTCATGGGAGCGCTGCTGCGCGATGTGATGAAGCTCAACCTGGCGAGCAAGAATTTCCGCATTTTCAGTCCGGACGAAAACAACTCGAACCGTTGGCAGGATGTGCTCGAAGTGACCAACCGTGCGTGGGTGGCGGAGCGCTATCCCTATGACGATCATTTGGCTCCCGACGGCCGCGTCATGGAGATGCTGAGCGAGCATCAATGCCAGGGTTGGTTGGAAGGTTATCTCTTAACCGGACGGCACGGCTTTTTCTCCTGCTACGAAGCCTTTATCCATATTATCGACTCGATGTTCAACCAGCACGCCAAATGGCTGAAGGTATGCAACGACATCGGCTGGCGCAGGCCGATCGCATCGCTTAACTATCTACTTTCTTCCCATGTGTGGCGCCAGGATCACAACGGTTTCAGCCACCAAGACCCGGGGTTCATCGATCACGTCGTCAACAAAAAGGCGCAAGTGATTCGGGTCTATCTGCCGCCGGACGCCAACTGCCTGCTTTCGGTAACGGATCACTGCCTGCGCAGCCGCAACTACGTCAATGTCATCATCGCCGGCAAGCAACCGGCGCCGCAGTGGCTTGACATGGATCAAGCGGTCAAGCATTGCACCGCCGGCATCGGCATCTGGGAGTGGGCGAGCAATGATCGCGGCAGCGAGCCGGACGTGGTCATGGCCTGCTGCGGCGACGTGCCGACGCTGGAAACTTTGGCCGCGGTCGAGTTCATGCGCCGGGAGCTTCCCGAGTTGAAGATCAGGGTGATCAATGTCGTCGATCTGATGACCTTGCAATCGCCCGGCGAGCATCCGCACGGTTTGAGCGACCGGGACTTCGATTCGTTATTTACCAAAGACAAGCCGATCATCTTTGCCTTTCATGGTTATCCTTGGTTGATCCACCGGCTCACCTACCGGCGCACGAACCATGACAATCTGCACGTGCGCGGCTACAAGGAAGAAGGGACCACCACCACGCCTTTCGACATGTGCGTCCTCAACGATCTCGACCGCTATCATCTGGTGCAGGACGTGATCGATCGGCTGCCCCAACTGGGCGCCCGCGCAGCCTACGTGAAACAGGCGATCCGCGATAAGCTCATCGATCACAAAGAATACATCTATGAACATGGGGAGGATGCTCCGGAGATCAGCGGTTGGAGCTGGGGCGCTCAACGCGCGTCCGGCGGTCTGAAGTCCACCGAAAGCGACAATATCGACACCGGTGTGGAGGAGCCGATTCGAAAATAATCATCGCCGCGAATGAGCTTTTCCGGCACGGTCGAAGCACAGGGGAACGAGGCTGTTAAAAATCGTCTGCAGAAACCCCAGAAACGTGAGCAGCCACGCCAGTAAGGCGATGTAGACAAAAACACGCGGAATCAAAAACAAGAAAGTTAAACCGCCGACTCTGGCAAGCTCAAAAGTACTCACGGTGTACATGCCGAGGGGAAAAACGGCGCCCCAATAAAGCGGATCGTAAGCCAACCTAAATCCCTTGTAGAGGTGTCGCCAGATACCGAGGATAACGAGCATCGGAATCCACCATGTGCCCGTTGCCCAAAAAAACAAGGTGAACCCCTGGAGAAAGGGAAGCAGTCCTTTCAGGAATGGTGAAATTGCTGAGTGAATCATCAGGGTAGCGCCGGCTAAAGTGGAAATGGCCACCGCTCCCATATTGATCCAGTAAGGAGGGGTGAGGTCGGAGGGAGACATCGCAAAAAAAGTGTAGCGGTAAAAGATCAGTGAGATCATCCAGATATAAAGCATGCCGCCCCACAGCCACATGCTTAGCGAGAAAATCAGGACCGGCTCCGACTGGGAACCGAAACCCGCCGCCAAACGAGAGCCCAGAACCGATACTGCCTGGGTTGCGACGACGGCAATAAGCCAGCCGCCGTTAATTCCCTCGGCCAGAGTTGGTTTGCTCTCCTTGACGGTCAGTGCCGTGAAGATCGTATAGGTGAGGACCATCCAAAGCAGGATTGCAAAAAGCCATAACGAAAACGCCATCGCGGCCGCATCCAAAATGATCAACCACTGGCTGCCGAGAATGCAGGCGGCGGCCACCATCGTGAAGAAGCCCGGGGCTCGATGATGGTCGAACAAATCGCCGAGAAAACGGCGCCGGTGCCAGACGAGCCGCGCGAACGTAAGAATCCACAAAGAAATAAACAAGAATAAATTGAGCCAACAGAGCGCCAAACCTATCGTCTTCATTTGCATCAGATCGGCGGCGAGCGAAACGATTCCGGTCGCCATGATCATCGCGAAGTAGGCCGGATGCAGGTTTTCCGTCGATGCTTTGAGGAAAGGCAGCAAACCGTTCTCCCTAAACTAACCCGTCTTCAGTTGCTTCCACAGAAGTGAGCTGGCAATGCGCCTCTGCTTTGAAGAGTGCACAATCTGTCCGTGACTCCACCCGCTCTCCGTCATCAGCGCTCCAGTCCATAGATGTACCAGAGCAACCCGAGATTCAGCAGCAAACAAGCCAGGCTCGCCAGGGCCGCGGCCAACAGAATCGAATGGTCGCCGCCGAGGTAAGCGTTCATGGTCGCCGTCAAAAGCCACAGTTGAAGCATGACGAGGACCACGACGAAACTGAGGATACCCGCCACAATGGTCCTCTTCTGGTGCCGGGCGAAACGCTTCCCATTCACGTCGTTCGCTCCTCCACGCCGCCAGCATAAATTCGCCCGTCACGAATTTGCAGCAAGATGCGCGGCAACGGCCGTCGCGGCGGCCCGGCGAGCGGCCGGCCCGTCGTCAAGTCAAAACTGCCTTCGTGACAGGGACAGTGCAGCCGGCCTTCTTCAACATGAGGTATCACCGGGCAAGATAGGTGCGTGCACTTTTGGTGATAAGCCACAAAGCGAGTCGCATCCAGCCGCACGAGCAGGGCCGGCTCGTGGGCCGCCGGATAATCAAATACCAGCGATCCGCCGGCGGCGATCGCATCAACGGGCGCGATCTCGCGCCAGGGGAGTTCTTGCTTTCGGCGCCGGAACAGACTTTGAGCCAGAATCCAAAACTGCCCCACGACAAAAGCCAGGCTCGTGAGCACCATGAATTTCGTAAAGTCACGGCGCGCTATGTACTCGTCCTGCGGCCAGTCGATGGGAAAGTCCTGGCGCCAGCGCGGCTGTTCTGTGTCGGCGCGGCCGTCGGGTGCGATGGTCAGCCGTTCGGGATCTCGCTCGTTCATGGAGATCAATCGATCTTGAGGTTCGCCAGCAAGACATCCTCCGCGCCGTCTTGCGGCGCCGTGCTCTCGTGCATTGCCGCGGTCACATCAATCCGGTTCTGTGGCGTCATTTCGGGAACCATCATGTTCACTTTCGTCGTGATCAATTGATGGCCGAATTGAAAACGGTTGAGGGGGCGCGAGCGCGGCCGCAGCCGCTCGATCTCTTCGCGTGTGCCGAAGAAGAGAGCCTGGCTGGGACAAACCGACGCGCACATCGGCTTTTTTCCGACGGAGGTGCGATCGTAACACATGTCGCACTTCATCATGAGACTCATGCCCGTGTTCATTTTAGGCACCCCGAAAGGACAGGCGATCACGCAATTGTTGCAGGCGATGCAACGCGGTTTGCGCGCGGTTTGCACGACGCCGTCGCCGGTGCGCTTGATGGCGTCCGCCGGGCAGACTTCGGCGCATGTGGGCGAGTCGCAGTGCATGCAGATCACGGGAACGGTTTGAGTCGAGCTGGCGCGGTCGATGTAGTCCAATTGGATCATCGAATGACCCTTGTGGGTGTCGCATTCGCTGCAAGCCTGGACGCAGGCCTGGCAGCCGATACAGCGGCCCGGGTCAACAAAGAATTCCATGTGTGCGGGGACGGGCATGGTCTGTCAAAGTCACTGCTGCGGTTGCAGCCGGCTCGCGTATTCCGGCGCTCCTTCGGCCTTTTTCAGTCGGACGGCGCACACCTTGTATTCGGGTATTCTCGAGATCGGATCCTGCGCGGAGATCGTGAGCTGGTTCACGCTCTTTGGCCCGGCCCAATGATAGGGGATGAAAACCGTGTCGGGACGAATGGTCTTTACGACCGTCGCCCTGACGGTGCACTCGCCCCGGCGCGACTGCACCGTGACCCAATCGCCGTCGGCGATGCCCCATCGTTGCGCGAGCACCGGATGGATCTCCAGGCGCGGTTCCGGATAGTGGTCCACCAGCGGGCCGATGCGCCGCGTCTGTGTGCCGGAAAGAAACTGGCTGACAACACGCCCCGTTGTGAGAATGATGGGGTAATTTTCGTCGGTCTCTTCGGCCGGCGGCGTGTAGCGCGCTACGTTGAATCGCGCTTTGCCATCGGGGAAATAGAAGCGGCCGTTGCCTTTGGCCATCGGATTCCAAGAGCCTTCCTCGAAAAGCCGCGGTGTGCCGGGATGATCGTCGCTCGGACACGGCCAGAAGACGCCATACTGCCGCTCGATTTTCTCGTACGTAATGCCGGAATAATCGGCCATGGCTCCGCGGGATATCGCGCGCAACTCGTCAAAAATTTCACCGGGAGCGGCGAAAGTGAAGCCCCGCTTGCGTCCCAGCGCAGCGGCAATATCCTGGATGATGCGCCAGTCCTGGCGCGCATCGCCCGGGCTGTCGATCGCCTTGTTGATCTTGATGACCCGGCCCTCAGCCGTGGTCACCACGCCTTCATCTTCCTCGTGCAACGAGCCGGGCAAGACGACGTCCGCGTAGCGGGCGGTCTCGTTGAGAAAGAAATCGATCGCCGTGTAAAATTCGAGCTTCTCCAGTGCCCGCCGGATGAAGTTGTTGTCCGGCAGCGAAACCACCGGATTGAAGCAAATCGATAATAAACCTCTGATTTCGCCCGCGTCGATCCGGCGAAAAATTTCGTATGCATCCGCGCCGACTCCAGGAAGCTCTTCCGGCTCCATGCCCCAGAATTTCGCCACATGCGCGCGATCGTCAGGATTATAAATATCGCGAGCACCGGGTAGCTGATCGCATTTTTGTCCGTGCTCCCGGCCGCCCTGGCCGTTCCCTTGACCGGTAATGGTCGCGTAGCCGCAGCCCTCGCGGCCGATACGCCCGGAGGCGAGTACGATATTGATCGCGCCGAGCACGTTCTGCACGCCATGACTATGGTGCTCGATGCCGCGCGCGTGCATCAAGAAGCTGGTCTTGGCGCTTCCCCACATTTCGGCGGCCGCGCGGATCGCCCGTTCGGCAATGCCGGTAACCTCGGCGGTTTTTCGCGGCGTCCACTCGCGCACGTGTTCGGCGACTTCTGCAAAGCCAACCGTGTGCTGCGCGATAAACCGGTGGTCGAGCCAGTCGTTTTCGATCATCAAATGCAAAATGCCGTTAAACAGCGCCACATCCCGCCCCGGTTTGACCGGCAGGAAAAGATCGCAGGTACGACCCACCGGATTGATGCGCGGGTCGACGACGATGATCTTCGCGCCGTTCTCGCGCGCCTGCCAAACGTAGTCTGTGGTGATGGGCGCGCACTCGGCGACGTTGGCGCCGCTGATCCAGACAACTTCCGCCTTGAGTATGTCGGACCACGGATTGGCGGCGCGGTCGATGCCGAACGCTTTCTTGTTTCCCGCTGCCGCGCTCACCATGCAGAGCCGGCCGTTGTAGTCGATGTTGGCGGTTCTGAGACAGACGCGAGCGAACTTCCCGATGAGATAGGCTTTTTCCGTAGTCAGGCTCGCGCCCGTGAGCAGCGCAAAGGCGTTATTGCCGTAGCGGGATTGAATGCGCTTAATCTCGCCGGCGACGCGAGAGATCGCGGCGTCATACGCCAGCGGCTTGAAACCGCCGTGCGCCGACAGGTCTCTTTCGTAGGCATGCAGAAGACGGTCGGGATGGGACCCCTGAAGATAGCGCTTGACTCCTTTGGGACAGAGTTTTCCCTGATTGAATGGAAACTCCATCCAGGGCTCGAACCCGATAACCTCATTGTCCTTCACCAACAGCTCGATGCCGCATTGCTGGCCGCAGAAGCAGCAGTGGGTTTTCACCCTTTTGTCGGGCTCAACGCCCGGATCCAGCCGCTCGCCTCTTGAGCGCGCCAGATGCGGGCCGAATCTCTCGATCATCTCGTCTGTGTTTGCCCGAAGCTCAGCCATACTTTTATGGGTGAAAGTTGTTTTTGTCTTCTTCGCCAAGGGGCCCCCCGCCAATCGCGGGATTGGCGTAGGAAGGCGTAGGATGACGGCCAGCGGGAACTTCTCCACTACCCGGCCGGCCGCGCGCTTCCTGCCACAATCGCCTTTGCGCTAAGGCGAGCATCGCCCGGCGGCACGGCGGGCAGATCCACTGGTAGTGCGCAACATCGCCTGACATGTCATAACGGTAACCGAGGTCGCGCTCTACTTGAATCAAATCTTCGACATGTAGGCGCGAACTGAACGGCTGGCCGCAGCGGCGGCAACCGGCGCGCTCCTCGCGCGCCCCCACATCTTTATAAAAACTGACGCCGAGCTGAGCCGGTCTCTGGAAAATATGGAAAAACTTGCCGAAGGGAAGCCACAAAAGCGTCAAGATCACCGTGATCGCATGCACGATGGCGAGGAAATCGTAGGCGTAGCCTTTCATCCAGGTGTAGCTGGCGGTCAATAAAAGTCCAGTGATGCTGATGGCGAACAACAGAATCAGCGGTAAGAAGTCTTCCGCAAACAGCTGCGTTGCTGCCGCGCCGCGATCCCTCATGCGCCGGCGAGCCGCCAGCATGACGCCGGCGATAACTAGAAGGGCGGACCACACGAGCCCGTGAAAGATCACCCATCCTAAGAAGGAATGAACCGGAAAGGCAAAGGCGGGAAAGCCGAAAAGGAAGATTCGGTACCAATTCATATCTGAGGCCGATTCAAAATGGATCCAACCAAATACCAACGGAAAAGTGATCGCCGCGGCAATCACGCATCCCCACATAATCGTCCAGTGCGCAAGCCACCGGTCTTTTCCGCGCGCGAAGATGAAGCGATTTAAAGCGATATCGTTTCCGACCCGTTTCAACCAGCTGCGAAAGTTGGCTCTCCGGTGCTCGCGTTTAAAATAGACCTGCCAGCCTCTCCGCCAGTACAGCGCGGTGGGCGGGCGCTGTAGCCACATGGCGTAGCGATAAACAATTCCGAAAGTGGCGAAGAGGGTAGCGAAGGTGTAACCGACAAGAGCGGCATCGAAATGGGAAAGATTTCTGGACCCGACGACGATCAAACCGGCCAAGGCCAACGTGGCGATACCTCCCCACAGCGCGGCTCTAGCGACTTCAGGCCTTGTGAACCCGCTTTTCCACATTACGCGTACTCGAAAGGTTTCCCCTGGAAAATACTACAACCTAATGAGCCTCGAATGAAGCCAGTTTATGATCGGAGGCGAAGGTCTCAAGATGACTGCAGGAGAAGCTGGGAGTGACGGAGGTTCAGCGGCGGAAGGTTGTGGTATATCGGCGTTTCTCGCTCGTAAATACCTTGCTCAACTCACGGAGCCACAGAACGGAACTCGCGACCGCGGCGCAGACCAGCCAATCGGACGGGGCCAGGCTGACGGTGGAAAAAGCCCGCTGCAAGAAAGGCAGGTAAACCACTGCGGCGTGCAGCGCAAGGGAAACCAGAACGGCTCCCCAGAGCCCGTGATTCGAAAACAGCCCGGCAAACGCGCTTCGCTCCTCCGAGCGCGCGTTGAACAGGTTAAAAAGTTGAAACATCATCAACGTCGTAAACGCCATCGTCTGGGCGTAGCCGATGTTGCCGGAGCCTTCCAACAGTCCTCCCGGCAAGGCGCCATCGAGAACTGCGAGCGTGCCGAGCGCCATCACCGAACCGACGAACGAGATTCCCGCCCACATCCGGCCCGTAATCACCCCTTCCGAGCGCGGCCGCGGCGGATGCTCCATCGCGCCCGGCTCGGGCGGATCGACTCCGAGCGCCAGCGCGGGCGCGCCGTCGGTCACCAGATTAATCCAGAGAATCTGCGTCGCCAGCAACGGCAGCGGGAAAGCTTCGCCGTGCGGGGCGGTGAGACCGATGACGCGCGCGAGCACGACGCCCAGAAACATCGTCATGACTTCGCCGATGTTCGACGACAGCAAATAGCGCAAGAACTTGCGAATGTTGGCAAAAATCGCGCGACCCTCTTCCACGGCCGCGACGATCGTGGCGAAATTATCGTCCGCCAGGACCATGTCGGCGGCTTCTTTGGAAACATCGGTTCCGGTAACACCCATCGCGACGCCGATGTCGGCGGTCTTCAAGGCGGGTGCATCGTTGACGCCGTCACCGGTCATGGCGACGGTCGCGCCCTGACGTTGCAGGGCCCTCACGATGCGCAGCTTGTGCTCGGGGGCGACGCGCGCATAAACGGAAATTTCTCGGACCGCTCGATCAAGGGCGGCGTCCGCCATTTTTTCCAGATCGTCGCCTGCGAGGGCTCGGCCATTTTCAGCGATGCCGAGTTCAGCGGCGATCGCTGCGGCTGTTTTGGGATGATCCCCGGTTATCAGCATCGGACGTATCCCTGCTGTTTTGGCCCGACGCACCGCTTCCTTCGCTTCCGGGCGCGGCGGATCGATCATGCCGATCAATCCAGCGAAGACGAGGTCTTGCTCGACGCGCGCGTCCGCCTGCTCGCGCGCGAAAATGTCCTTGGGAAGAGAGCGGAAAGCGACGCCAAGCGTGCGCAGGGCGCCGCCGGCCAGTTCCTCGTTGGTGTGCAGAATTTTTGCCCGACGCTCTGAGGTAAGAGGGCGGCGTTCGCCACCGCACAGCTCTTGCGAGCAGCGCGCGAGCAGTATGTCGGGTGCGCCTTTGGTGAAAACGAGGACGCGATCCTGTTGCTCCGCATCGGTGTGAATCGTGGTCATCAGCTTGCGCTCCGAAGAAAACGGCACCTCGCCGACGCGCTCGAATCTTTCTTCGAGAACGCTCGCCTCCAGTCCGGCTTTGCGCGCCGCGACAAGGAGGGCGCCCTCGGTGGGATCGCCGCGCACGGTCCAGCGCCCCTCGCGCTCGTGCAGTTCAGCGTTGTTGGCGCGATCGCCGACGGCGAGGGCGCGCTCGAGCTCCGCGCGTAGCGCGCCCTCGAGCGCTGCCGGCTGTTCGCCCGCAATCACCCCCTCGATCTCTTGGCGCAGCTCTCCTTCGGGAGCGTAGCCGGCGCCGCTCAGGCTCACCCTTCCGCTCGCGGTCACGACCACGCGCACGGTCATCTCGTTCTTTGTCAACGTGCCGGTCTTGTCGGACGCGATGACATCCGCCGAGCCCAGGGTCTCGACCGCCGCGAGGTGGCGCACGATGGCGTTGCGGTTCGCCATGCGCTGCACGCCCAGGGCGAGAACCGCCGTTACCACGGCCGGCAAGCCTTCGGGCACCGCAGCGACGGCAAGCGCCACGCCTAAGAGAAGCGCTGCGAAAATCGCCGAAACGCCAGTGACATTGCCGACGAGAATGATCGTTACCATCATGACGGCGGCGATGGCGACAACGACGATCCCTAAGAGCTTGCCGACACGATCGAGCTCCCGCTGCAGCGGGGTGGTGTCCCGCGGGGTTTCTTTCAGCATGCCGGCGATGCGGCCCATTTCCGTGCCCATGCCCGTGGATACCACCACCGCCTTGCCGCGGCCGTAAGTTGCCGCCGTAGCGCTGAAGATCATGTTCTTGCGGTCTCCGGGCCCGACCTTTTCGGCGATCGGGGCGACCTCCTTAGACACCGGCAGGCTCTCGCCGGTAAGGGCCGCCTCGGCGGTCTGCAGTGCGATCGACTGGATCAAGCGGGCGTCCGCCGGTATGGTATCGCCCTCGGCGATCAGAATGATGTCCCCGGGCACCACTTCCGCTGCAGGGATACTCTGGCGCTCGCCGTCCCTAATGACGTTGGCGTGCGCCGCCGATATCTGGCGCAACGCCTCGACCGCTTTTTCCGCCCGCCTCTGTTGGATATAGCCCATGATGGCATTGAGCAGCACGATCGCGAGAATGGCGAGAGCTTCGTAGGGCAGAGCGGTTGAGCGCTCGTAGAGCCATAATCCCGCCGAAACCGAGGTCGCGGCGAGCAGCAGTATCACCAAAATATCTTGAAACTGAGCCAGAAATTTTTTCCAGGCGGGAAGCGGCTTTTCGCTCGCCAGCTCGTTCCGGCCGTGAGCCGCCAACCGTGCGCGCGCTTCTGCGGCGGTGAGGCCGAGCCGCGCATCGGTGGCGAGCTCGCGCAAGACTTCCTCGACCGGATGCCGGTAGGGCTCCGTCCTGATGTTTGCTAGGGTCGGCATCTATTCTCAGTCCCTATGAGGGACCTTAACTGCTACGATCGGCCAACGGGTAGCACAACAAGATCGCGCCATGGGGTGATACGGCCGCAGCTTTCAACCGCCATGCGTACACTGGGCTTGCAACTAAAAGACCAGTGGTGAATGGTTGTCTTGCTTCAATGAACAGAGCCGGACTCAGCAAATTCGCTTGGCTTTCGATCGCCGCCGCGCTGGTCACCATCGGGTTGAAGACGAGCGCCTATTACGTTACGGGATCCGTCGGCCTGTTATCGGATGCGCTGGAGTCGATCGTCAACTTAGTTGCGGCGCTAATGGCTCTCGCCATGCTCACAGTTGCCGCCCGCCCTCCTGACGAAATGCACGCCTTCGGCTACAGCAAGGCCGAATATTTTTCCAGCGGGCTCGAAGGCGCGCTTATCTTGCTTGCCGCTGCGAGCATCTTTTGGACGGCCGTTCCCCGCCTGATCACGCCGCGGCCGCTGGAGCAGGTGGGCATGGGGCTCGGTATATCGGTGGCTGCGGCGCTTTTAAATTATGGGGTGGCGCGGCTCCTTCTCGTTGCCGCCGACCGATATCGCTCGATCACGCTCGAGGCCGATGCCCATCATTTGCTGACGGATGTCTGGACCTCGGCGGGAGTCGTGGTCGGCGTCGCCGTCGTGTTTTTCACCGGAGTGAACCGCTTGGATCCGTTGATCGCGATCATCGTCGCCGTCAACATACTTTGGACCGGGGTCAAGCTGTTGCGGCGGTCCGTTCTTGGATTGCTCGATACAACTCTCCCCGGCGCGGAGCAGCAGGTGATCAAGGAGATTCTCAGCCGCTACGAGCGTGACGGTATCCGCTATCATGCGCTGCGCACGCGCTACGCGGGAAGCCGATCTTTCATTTCATTCCATGTCCTGGTGCCGGGCGATTGGACCGTCCAGCGTGGTCACGATCTGCTGGAGGAAGTAGAAGGCAAGATCCGCGCCGCCATTCCCGGCGCGACGGTGTTCACTCATCTGGAACCGCTCGGCGATCCGGCGGCTTGGCGGGACACATCGCTCGATCGCTTGTAAACGCCGCAATCCGTAGGGTTGCGCGCCTGGCGTCGGCAATAAAATATAACAGCTCGCCAAGGGGCCAAGGCGCAGATCGTTGATCGCAGAAATGACGAAATTTGCGCCGCGATTCGCAAGGGTAAGAAATAGGAGCAAACCTAATCACGCGAATCAACATTTAGCGTCTAGCGTCTAGCGTTTTCGGCGCCGCACTAGCTCTAAATGCGGCGCTTTTACGGTTTATGATCATGTCTTAGGTTACCCCGGTGCACTCGGCGCAGCTCTATCCAGAGACAAAAATGGCATAAGAGTTGCGGCCCAGTACGATAGAATAGGACGACGAGTCTCCTCACAGAAGCCATGATTCAATTTCGCATGCCTTCCCTCGGTGCCGACATGGAGTTTGGCACGATCGTCGAATGGCGCGTCAAACCCGGCGACCCGGTCAAGCGCGGTGATGTCGTGGCGCTGGTTGAAACGGAAAAAGGCGTGATCGAAGTCGAGATCTTTGCCAGCGGAGTGGTTGAATCGCTCGCTGTCCAGCCCGGACAGAAAGTCCCAGTGGGCGCCACATTGGCGCTTTTGAGCAGTGACGACAAAAAGGCAGAAACGGCGGAGGACGCGCCGCAAGCGATTTCACCAGCGAAACCAGAAACGGCTCCGGGGAGCGTGATCGCGCCGCCGGACAAGCTTGCCGAAAAAACGCCTCGCCCGAGGGCCTCGCCGCTGGCGCGCAAGCGCGCCCAGGAACTTGGCGTCGATTTGAGCGCCGCTTGCGGCACGGGGTCAGACGGTTCGATCACGGTTGTCGACGTCGAGCGCGCAGCCGCGGCAGCGAACGTCGCGCCGGACGCCGCTCAAGAGATGCCAACCCTGGTCAGGGGTCTGGATCTCGCCGCGATGCGCCGGGTGATCGCCGCGGCGATGGCGCGCTCTAAGCGCGAGATTCCGCACTATTATTTGGCGACAACGATCGACATGCGCAAGGCGCTGGATTGGCTCGCCGGGGAAAATTCCAATCGGCCGGTCACCAAGAGGCTGCTTTATTCGGCGCTGCTGATACGCGCGGTGGGACTGGCTTTGCGCGGAACGCCGGAGCTTAACGGTTTTTGGATCGATGATGCTTTCAAGCCGGCGCAAGGGATCCACATCGGCGTGGCGATTTCTTTGCGCCAAGGCGGCCTCGTCAACCCGGCGATTCATGACGTCGATAAGAAGAATCTCGACGAACTCATGGAGAGCATGCTGGATCTGGTCAACCGGGCGCGCGCCGGCCGGTTGCGAAGCTCCGAACTTTCCGACGGTACGATCACGGTGACCAATCTCGGCGAGCAAGGAGTCGAATCAGTCTTGGGGGTCATCTATCCGCCCCAGGTGGCGCTGGTCGGCTTTGGCAAAATTACCGAGCGCCCGGTCGCCATAAACGGGATGCTCGCCGTTCGTCCGGTCTTGGAGGCGACGCTCGCCGCCGATCATCGCGCCAGCGACGGCCACCGCGGAGGCCGTTTTTTGCTGGCTCTCGAACGGTCGTTGCAAGAGCCGGAAAAACTTTAAAAATAATTGAAAATTGAAAATTGATAATTGAAAACGTCGGGCAAACAGAGCCGGAGAGAAAGAGGATGACGGAAATCGAAATCAAGCAAGCGATCAGAAATGCGCTGGGCAATGTTGCGCCCGAGGTCGATTTCGATGCGATCGATCCGGCAAAAGATCTGCGCGACCAGATCGACATCGATTCGGTGGACTTTTTGAACTTCGTGATCGGTTTGCACAGATTGTTAGATATCGAAATTCCCGATGCCGACGTGGCGAAATTGTTTACGCTCGACGGTTGTCTGGCTTACTTGGCGCCAAGACTTGCTAAGTCGAATTCAAAGTGGTGAAAACCGCGCGGCTCGTCGATTGACAGAGTAAAAATCCGCGCCGTCGCAGTTGAGTCGAAAACGATGGCCCGACATGCGTGGTCGTCTGGAAAACTCAACGCGCTCGAAGTCAAACCTGAGAATTTCATCAGCCTGTTTTTCGCACTCGTGACAAGCGGCGCAAAGCCGTTTTGAATCTTACGCAGCCAATCCGCCAAAGGTTTCTGCGAACAGGAAATCATCCAGTTTGCTGCGAGTTCTCTCAATTCTCATTTAATAAAGAACTCTACAGAACGTTTGAAACCCTTCACTTGGAAATTTTTCCGAGCTTGGCGCTTACGCTACCACTTCCTCGAGGCTAATCGCTCCGGGTGGTGGCATAAAACGTGTTAACCAGAGCGATAAGGGAGGCGGCCCACGTTAGGCGAGCTTCGATCAGACCAAATCTGGGCGGTGCTGTCACTCCGGCGCGCGAGATAGATGCAGTGAAACGAGCGCCTGTGGCGCTCAGCGCCGCAAGTCCAACGAATCGGCATGACACGTACAACAAGACAAGAGAAGGATCGAATGAATGCGGGTTCTTTCGAATCTTGAGAGCCAAGCGACCGGAAAAACGATGCGCAATCACACAAGGCGATAGCGATGAAGGCAACAAAGCACAACCCCGGCAGTGGCAGACGCGATCGGATGCTGCTTTCGCTGGCACTCTTTACCGTATGCCTGCTGTGGGCGTTTGCGCGCACCGCGATCGGGCAACCGCTGGCGTCCTGGAGCGACGGTCCAGCAAAAAAGGCGATCGTCCAATTCGTCACGGCCGTCACCACAGAGGATCTACCGACCTTCGTTATCCCGAGTGAGCGCATCGCCGTATTCGACAACGACGGTACCCTGTGGTCCGAGCAGCCCCTCTATTTTCAGTTCATGTTCGTGCTCGATCGGATCAAGGCGATGGCACCGCAGCATCCGGAGTGGAACGACCGCGAGCCGTTTAAATCAATTCTTGCGGGCGACATCGAGGCAGCACTCGCCGGTGGCGAGCAAGCGATCGCTGCAATGATGGTGGCGACGCATTCCGGGATGACCACCGATGAATTCCAGGCGCAAGTGGTTGCTTGGCTCGCCACCGCACGGCATCCGCGCTTCAATCGGCCCTATACGGATCTTGTGTATCGACCGATGCTCGAGTTGCTCAATTATCTCCGCGAAAACGGCTTCAAAACCTTCATCGTCTCGGGCGGCGGAAGCGAATTTATGCGGCCGTGGACACAGAAGGTCTACGGGATCCCGCCGGAACAGGTGATCGGCAGCCAGGGCAAGCTCGGCTTCGAGATGCGCGATGGCCAGCCCGCGCTCGTGAAGCTGCCGCAGATCGACCTCATCGATGACAAGGCGGGCAAGCCGGTCGCTATTCAAAAGCACATCGGGCGCCGGCCGCTCGCCGCGTTCGGCAACTCGGATGGCGATCTTGAGATGCTGCAATGGACGACCTCAGGACCGGGCCTGCGCTTCGCGCTTCTCGTTCATCATACGGATAGTGAGCGCGAATGGGCGTATGACCGGCAATCGCCAATCGGTGCGCTCGATAAGGCGTGGGACGAGGCGAAAGCAAAAGGCTGGATCCTCGTCGACATGAGGCGTGACTGGAAGAAGGTGTATGCGTTCGAGTAGCGCACACAGCTAAAAGGAGCTGGCAATGGCGCAAGCGACTAAACCCAATATCCTGGTCATTTGGGGCGACGACATCGGCATCTGGAATCTCTCCTGTTACAGCCGCGGCATGATGGGTTATCCAACGCCCAACATCGACCGTATCGCCGCCGAGGGAATGCTCTTCACCGATTCCTATGGCGAACAGAGCTGCACCGCGGGGCGGGCGTCGTTTATTACCGGGCAGAGCGTTTTCCGGACCGGGCTCTCGAAAGTCGGCGCACCCGGCATGGATGTCGGCCTGCAGGCGCAAGATCCGACTATCGCCGAGCTGCTGAAGGCGCAAGGTTATGCGACCGGGCAGTTCGGCAAGAACCATTTAGGCGATCTCAACAAGTACTTGCCGACGGTGCACGGGTTCGATGAATTCTTTGGTAACCTCTATCACCTAAACGCCGAAGAAGAACCCGAGGATCCGGACTATCCCGATCCGAAGCAGTTCCCGAGATTCAAGGCGGCTTTCGGCCCGCGCGGCGTATTGCGCTGTTTCGCCACCGATGACGACGATGCCAGCGAGCAACCGCGTTGGGGTCGAGTCGGCAAACAGCGGATCGAAGACACCGGGCCGCTCACCCGAAATCGGATGGCAACCTGCGATGACGAATTCGTTGTTGCCGCGAAGGATTTCATCACGCGACAGCACAACGCGGGCAAACCGTTCTTTTGCTGGGTGAACACCACACACATGCACCTTCGCACCCATACGAAGCCGGAGAGCATCGGCCAGGCGGGCCGCTGGCAATCGCCCTATCACGACACCATGGTCGATCACGACAAGAACGTGGGCGAGCTGCTCGATCTGATCGACCAACTTGGCATCAGGGAAAATACTTTTGTGATGTACAGCACCGACAACGGCCCGCACATGAACAGTTGGCCGGACGGCGCCATGACCCCTTTCCGCAGCGAGAAAAACACCAACTGGGAAGGGGCATTCCGTGTGCCGCTGCTCGTGCGCTGGCCGGGCAAAATCCCGGCCGGGGTGGTCAGCAACGAAATCGTCCAGCATCACGATTGGCTGCCGACTTTTCTCGCGATGGCGGGGGAAGCCGACATCAACAAGAAACTTTTGCAGGGATATGAGGCGGCCGGCAAGAAGTTCATGGTTCATATCGACGGTTACAACCTGCTGCCCTTTCTGACCGAGAAAGGCGTGAAGAGCCCGCGCAAGGGGTTTATCTACTTCGATGACGACGGCGATTTGGTGGCGGTGCGGTTTGACAACTGGAAGGTCGTTTTCATGGAGCAGCGGCGCGCGGGAACATTGGGGGTGTGGGCAGAGCCGTTCGTGGCGTTGCGGTTGCCCAAGCTATTCAACTTGCGGACGGACCCGTTCGAGCGCGCCGACATGACCTCGAACACCTATTACGACTGGTTCCTGTCCAAGTTGTACATGATCGGCGCGGCCGGCGCCATTGTCGAGGAATTTCTCACGACGTTCAAAGAGTATCCCCCGCGGCAAAGGGCGGCGACGTTCACCATCGACCAAGCGCTGGAAAAAATGAAGGAGGCCCTGAGCGGTGCCCATCACTAAGATTTCTGCTCCGCGGATCTTGTCGAATTCGAAGCCGGACCTCATCTCGGTCGAACTGTCGGCTCGTCGCACGGGGATGTCGTTTCAGCGGACCCGAATGGCAGCCGATCGAACACTGATGGCGGCGATCCGCACGTCACTCTCGCTCATCGGCTTCGGCTTCACGATTTTCCAGGTTTTCCAGAAGCTCTACGAGGCGAAAATCCTTCACCGCGGCCAGGAGCCGCGCAACTTCGGCGTGGCGCTGGTGCTGCTCGGCATCACCATGCTCGTCCTCGGCATCATCTATCACGCCAGGTTCATGTTGGGACTGCGGCGGGAGCGCAAACAAATGAAAGCGGACGGGCTGATTCACGGCGAGAGCCAATTCCCGGTGTCGATGACCTTGATCGTTGCCTTTCTGCTGCTGCTGGTCGGCTTGTTTGCGATCGTCAGCATGATGTTCAGCGTAGGACCGTTCGGTTAGGAGACAATCCATGATGATGGCAAACGCGCTCGCGGCCTTTCACGTGATGGCCAAGCCGACAGGCTCCAGGTGCAATTTGGATTGCGCCTACTGTTTCTATCTCAAAAAAGAGCAGATGTACCCGGAAAGCTCGTTTCGAATGTCGGATGAAATCATGGAGCGGTATATCGCGCAGACCATCGAAGGGCATCGGATCCCCAACGTGACGATTGCGTGGCAGGGGGGCGAGCCGACCCTCATGGGCCTGGATTTTTTCCGGCGCGCGGTAGAAGTCGAAAAAAAATACCTGAAGCCCGGAATGCAGATCGAGAACACGTTTCAGACCAATGGAGTGCTGCTCGATCAGGAATGGTGCCGGTTTTTCCGCGAGAATAAGTTTCTCATCGGCTTGAGCATCGACGGGCCGAAGCCTTTGCACGACGCTTATCGCTACGACAAAGGCGGCGCCGGTACATTCGACAAAGTGGCGCGCGCCGCGCGGCTGCTGCAGGAGCACAACGTCGAATTCAACGTGCTGTGCACGGTGAACGCGGTAAACAGCCTGCATCCGCTGGAAGTCTACCGCTTTTTCCGCGATGAGCTGGGCGCGCGCTATCTCCAGTTCATCCCCGTCGTGGAGCGCGAAAACAACACGGGCCATCAGGAAGGCACGCGCATCACCGACCGCTCGGTACGCCCGGAGCAATGGGGCAGGTTCCTGATCGCGATCTTCGACGAATGGGTGCGCCGTGACGTCGGCATCATGTTCGTGCAGTTTTTCGATGCGGTGCTGGCCTCCTACCTGCGCGGGTATTCGACCGTATGCGTTCTGCAGCCGACCTGCGGTCAAGGCGTTGCGCTGGAACATAACGGCGATCTCTACTCCTGCGATCATTTCGTCGAGCCAAAGCACTGGCTCGGCAACATCCAGAAAAGTACGATCGAGACGCTCGTCTCATCGGCAGAGCAGCGGGCGTTTGGGCAGGACAAAGCGAATTCTCTGCCGGCTTACTGCCGCAAGTGCGAATTTCTTTTTACCTGTCACGGCGAATGCCCGAAGAACCGCGTGCTCACCACGCCCGATGGCGAGCCTGGTCTGAACTGGTTATGCGCGGGGTTGACAGCGTTTTTCGCGCACACCCAGCGGCCGATGCGGATCATGGCCGAGTTACTCAAGCGCGGTCGGTATGCCGACGAAATCATGCCGATCCTTCAGGCGGAAGAGGCCGCGAAGCAAAAAAAAGCGTTTGCATGCAGCGGGCGAAACGATCCGTGCCCCTGTGGCAGCGGAAAAAAATTCAAACGCTGTCATGGCGGGAGGAGTGCCGAGGGTCGAGGGGAGAGTGTCGAGAGTCGGGGGAGGAGTGTCGAGGGTCGAGGAAAGAAAGTCGAGGGTCGGGGGGAGAGTGCCGAGGGGCGCGGCTCGATGAGATCATGAGGAAAAAGTGGCGCGACAGGGAAACGTAATCCGTATCTTTCACTCGACACGCGAGCCTCGACCCTCGGAGGACTGATCCTGCAAAGCTGAAGACGCCATTCGCATCGCACTGGCGACAGCAGCGAAGCGGAACCTGGAGGGAACACTAGTTGGATGATGCTCGACGTTTTTCGATAACCGAAAGGAGCTCAAAATGGCAACAGAAACAGACAAAATCCAACGTTCAATTTTGCCGATACCGGACCGCAACCGTGTAATCGTAAACACGTATGATGCCAAGGATCCGAACACGAAATTCCCGCCCATTGAACCGCTGCGCCCGCCGAAGGGCGCGCCTAACGTGTTGATTGTCCTGCTCGACGACGTCGGCTTCGGCGCATCGAGCGCGTTCGGCGGGCCCGTCCACATGCCGACGGCAGAGCGTTTGGCGGCGAAGGGCCTGAAGTACACGCGCTTTCATACGACCGCGCTCTGTTCGCCGACACGCCAGGCGCTGCTTACTGGCCGCAATCATCATTCGGTCGGCATGGGGTGCGTCACCGAGATGGCGACTTCCGCTCCCGGATACAGCTCGCTGCGTCCCAACAACAAAGCGCCGCTGGCCGAGATTTTAAAGCTCAACGGCTACGCCACTGCGCAGTTCGGCAAGTGTCATGAAGTGCCGACCTGGCAGACCAGCCCGACGGGACCGTTCGATCAATGGCCCACCGGCGGCGGCGGATTCGAATACTTTTATGGATTCATCGGTGGCGAATGCAACCAGTATGAGCCGGAGCTGTTTGAAGGAACGACATCGGTCACGCCCGCGCGAACGGCTGAAGAAGGGTATCACCTGACCGAAGATCTGGCCGATAAGGCGATTAGCTGGGTGCGACAGCAAAAAGCTTTGACCGGCGGCGACAAGCCGTTCTTCATGTATTTCGCTCCGGGTGCGACTCATGCGCCGCACCATGTACCCAAGGATTGGGCGGACAAGTACAAAGGCAAGTTCGACCACGGCTGGGACAAACTGCGTGAAGAAACCTTTGCGCGACAAAAAAAGCTCGGCGTCATTCCCGAAAACGCCGCGCTCACGAAACGGCATAAGGAGATTCCCGCTTGGGACGCGATGCCGGATGATCTGAAACCGGTGCTGGCACGCCAGATGGAAGTCTATGCCGGGTTTCTCGAACATACCGATCATCAGGTTGGCCGGCTGATCGGCGCATTGGAAACCATCGGTGTGCTCGAGGACACGCTGGTCTACTACATCATCGGTGACAATGGCGCGAGCGCCGAAGGAACATTGCAGGGCACGTTTAACGAAATGGTGCTGCTCAACGGCATTACTGGCATCGAGACCGCAGACTTTCTGAAAGCGCACATCGATGAATTCGGCTCGCCGAAGGCCTACAACCATTATGCGGTGGGGTGGGCGCACGCGTTGTGCACTCCGTATCAATGGACGAAACAGATCGCTTCGCACTGGGGCGGCACGCGCAACGGCACGATCGTGCACTGGCCCAACGGCATTCGTGCTAACGGCGAGCTCCGCCATCAATTCAGCCATGTCATCGACGTGGCGCCGACGATTCTCGAGGCGGCAGGCATTCCTGATCCCGAAATGGTCCACGGCATTACCCAGAGCCCGATGGAAGGCACGTCCATGCTCTACAGCTTCGATGATGCGAAGGCAGAAGAGCGACACGACGTGCAGTACTTCGAGATGTTCGGCAACCGCGGCATCTACTACAAGGGCTGGAGCGCCGTCACCAAACACCGCACGCCGTGGATACCGACGGCCGGGGGCGGCATCCCGTTCGACGAGAACGTTTGGGAACTTTATGACGGGTCCCAGGACTGGACACAGGCCCACGATCTCGGCAAGCAGATGGCGGAGAAGCTCAGAGAGCTCCATTTGATGTTCGCTATCGAGGCTGTGAAATACAACGTGTTCCCGCTGGACGATCGCATGGTCGAGCGTATCGATCCGGCTGTATCCGGGCGTCCGGCGCTGGTGAGGGGGAACACACAGATGCTGTTTCCCGGCATGGGCCGCATCCCCGAGGCTGCCGTGGTGAGTATGAAGAACGTCTCGTTCTCGATCACGGCGGAACTGACCGTTACCGATCACATGGCCGAAGGCGTGATCATTGCCCAGGGCGGACGGTTTGGCGGCTGGAGTCTCTACGTGAAGGAGGGAAGGGCGAATTTTGTCTACAACTACTTCGGCCTGGAGAGCTATCGGATCGAGGCGCAGCAAGCGCTTGTGAAGGGTTCGCACCAGGTACGCGCGGAGTTCGCCTACGACGGCGGCGGCGTCGGCAAGGGCGGCCGCGTGACGTTGTATTACGACGGCCAGGAGGTGGGGCAGGGCCGACTTGAGCACACACAACCGATCGCGTTCTCCGCTGAGGAGACGACCGACGTCGGTTACGAAAGCGGCTCTCTCGTCACCGGCGATTATCCGGCGCACAACGGGCACTTCACGGGCAAGATTCAGTGGGTGCGGCTCGACGTCGGCCAAGACAAGTTCAGTCACCTCATAAAGCCGGAAGAAAGACTGCGCTTGGTAATGACGCGGCAGTGAGGAGAGGGACAGACGAAATTTGACGAGTGCCAAATAATCAGGGGTCCAGTGACAGGTGACTGCTGATAAGTCTATCGGAAGGGAAGTAAGAGCGATGGCGGACAGGAGGCCGAACATTGTCTGGTTTCATGTAGATAATCTTGGTCTGGGCGAGCTAGGTTGCTATGGGGGCGGCAAGGTGCGTGGCGCCGATACCAAACGAATCGACCAGTTCGCCCGAGAAGGCCTGCAGCTCTGGCATTATATTGCAGAGCCGCAGTGTACTCCGTCTCGCTCGGCCCTAATGACCGGCCGCCACGCGATCCGCAGCGGCACCCACACGGTACCTCTGGCCGGCGAAGCGGGCGGCATCGTGGCGTGGGAGCGGACGATGGCCGACGTGCTCTCCCCAGCCGGATACACCGCGGCGTGCTTGGGGAAGTGGCACATCGGAGCCGAGGACCGGCGATGGCCGACGGACCATGGCTTTGATGAGTGGTACGGTCCGCCCCGCAGCTATGACGAGTGTTTGTGGCCTGAGGACCCCTGGTATGATCCCCAGATCGCCCCTACCGCCTACATGCTCGAAGGTCGTAAAGGAGAGCCGGTCAGGGAGCGCCGAGATCAGCAGCTCACAGTCGCGCTCAAACGCGATGTTGACCAAGAGTACCAGCGACGGGCCTTCGGCTTCATGCAACGGAGTGTGGATGCGGGTAAGCCATTCTTCCTGTATTACAACCACCCGCTGATGCACTTACCGCTAACCCCCCGCGACGAATTCAAGGGGAAGAGCCGCAACGGGGATGCTGCGGATTGCCTGCTGGAACTGGACCATGACTTTGGTGAACTGCTCGATTTCCTGGACCGCCTGCGAGTGAGAGACCACACTGTTGTCGTCTTCGCTGGCGACAACGGCCCCGAAGAGATGCTCCTGTGGCGCGGATCGTCGGGGGTCTTCGAAGGTTCGTACTTCACTTCGTCGGAGGGCGGGCTGCGTACGCCCTGCCTGATCCGCTGGCCCGGCCACGTACCGGCAGGAAACTCAAGCAATGAGCTCGTCCACCAGGTAGACATGTTCCCAACGCTGCTCGGTTGGGGCGGGTGTGAGGTGCCGGCGGATCGGGTGATCGACGGCATCGATCAGCGATCGTTCTTCCTGGGGCGGCAGGAGAAGTCGAACCGGGAAGGCTGCCTGGTCTGGGTAGGAGAGCGTCTGCACGGGGTCAAGTGGCGCCACTTTAAGGTTCTGTTCGTAAAGCAGCGGTACTTCCACGATGATGTTCCGCCGGCCGGGTCGCCGCACATTATCAATCTGATTTGCGATCCCAAAGAGAGGGAGCCGGTGAATGCGCGGTACTTACACACCTGGGTCATGGAACCCGCTGGGCAGCTCCTGAGGCGCTTCCAGGAAAGCGTCCAATGCGAGCCGTTGATCCCTGCCGGTGCGCCTGTTGATTTCATGCCCAGGCGGCAGGCGAGAGGGTCAAGGAAGTTGTCAGCTTCTGCATGGTGACGACGCGGCAGTGAAGAAGGAAGAAGAGGGACAAGCGACGAGTGAAAGGGAAGGGGGAGCGAATTCGCGCCCATCGACGCTTCCGACGTGCAACCAAGGGCATGATCATGGAAACTCAAGATCGGAAAGAACTCGAAGCGCAAGGGGCGATTGCTGAGCACAACGCCTACGGGGCCGCCGGCGGGCAGCGGCATCTCGATGCCGCCTTACTACCTGCCGACGGATTCAGTTAAGAACAAGAACAATTATTTTCCGCAGAGCGAACCGCTCGGTCCGGACGAAATGCGCATTATCTTTATGGGGAGCAACCCTTGGCCGCCGCGGCAGCGAAAAAGTAAGGAATGCTGCCGATGAATCACGTCGATCACGACCTCCCCCTCGGGCCGCCACCGATTCCCTTGACCGTCCTCACGGGCTTCCTCGGCGCGGGCAAAACCACGCTATCAATCGGATCTTGGACGGCGACCACGGCCTCCGGATCGCGGTCATCGTCAATGACTTCGTTCGATCAACATCCACGCCGAACTCATCCTCGGAGTCGAGAGCAATGTCATCAGCCTCGCCAACGGCTGCATCTGCTGCACCATCCGCGACGATCTTATCGCGACGGTGACGGAGGCGATCAACCGAGCAGAACGCCCCGAATACATTAGAGTGATTTCCGTCCTCGATCGGATCCCCTGATCGCGAAGGATCGCATCATGGCAACCGATAGCGTGCTTTCGAGCCGCAAGACCGAATCGCGACGCAACGCAAAAGTGAACGGTCGAGTGTCGAGGGAAGACGGAGAGATACCATGGAAGGACAAACCGCTGCAGGCAAACAGCTCGTCCCCTCGCTAATCAGGCCGGCTACCGAAGACACTCAACCGTGCAGCGTTCAAAGTTGTTCTTGGCTACTACCAGGTTTATTCCTCGGTCCTTCAACTGCGGATCCGGGATGCAATCAAAGCGTCTATTTTCACGTGCGGTGTGGTACCGACAGGCACATGAATTACTTGCGGGATTGGCGACTGCAAATGTCATCTTTTTCATCTTTGCGAAATGCCCCTGCCAAAAAAAATCAAAAACAATTCAAAAACGGCGCGTTAAGCTCGTGGGAGAAAATCCGCGGGTTGAGCATGAAGTATGCGTAGACAACTCCTCAACAATGGCACGGCTAACCGTGTCAGCTGCGATTGCCCAGGTAAGAAGTTTGCCGCTGCTTTTCAATGAAGACGACTATGTGTCTCATCCGAGAGGCTATACGACAAGGCATGTCACGGCGCGCATTTCTACAGGGCGCGGGAACTCTGGCCGCTGCGCCGCTTCTGGCCGGTTGGAGCGGGAAAGCGGCGGCGGCATCTCCAAACCGCCTAACGCTTCCGCACGCAGGTAATTTCCACACCAGGCTCGTGCTCCTGGGTACGGCGGGCGGCCCCGCGTGGTATCCGGGCTCGAACCGCGCGAGCGCCTCTTCGGCGCTGGTCGTTGGCGATACCATCTACCTCATCGACCTCGGGCACGGTGCGACCCAAAAGATGGCCGAGGCGTTCAATGCCAGTATTTTCGTGAACACAGCCGGGGGCAGAGTAGAGGAATCCCAGTCGCGGTTCCTTCAGAATGCGGACGCATTGTTTTTTACCCATCTGCACATGGACCATACTGCGGATTATCCGGCCCTTCTGCTGGTTGGCCAAAATGCAGGCCTCGGTATGCCGCAGGTGCCAAGTCAACCGACGCAGCCGCTCAAGGTATTCGGCCCCGGCGACCGCGGCCAACTGGAGGAAAATAAAACCGGCTACCAAGGGAGAATCATCGAGACACCCAGCGGCTGTGAGACTCCCGGAACCAAAAAAATGACCAACCTTATCTGGCAGGCGTTCGCGCAGACGATCAACGACTTTACCCTGGACAACGGCTGGGTCGATTTCACCACCCTCGTGAAACCCCGCGATATCGGCTGGACAGAAGACAGCGATATCCTGATACCGTTGCCGAGGCTCGGCTCACCAAATTCAATACAGTGCAATCCTTGTTTCATAAATCCGAATACGACGCCATGCCCGCCGATGGAGCCTTTTCTGGTTTACCGAAATCCCGACAATGACGTCAGTGTTTGGGCCACTCTGGTCGACCATCATCAGGTCTTTCCATCACTTGCGTACCGTTTCAACACTGTCGACGGTTCTGTAGTCATATCCGGCGACACCGGGGCCAATACCGGCGGGAATTTGAAGAGACTGGCGCACGGGGCAGATGTCCTCGTCCATGAAGTGATCGACGAGGCGTGGGTGGAAATCCTCGCCGAGACCGGCGTCCCGGACGCGCTCATCGAACACCTCAACTCAGTACACACCAAGATCAGGGAGGTCGGCGCCGTGGCTGAGGATTGCGGGGTCAGGTCGCTCGTACTTAATCACATAGTCCCGGGCAATGCTCCAATCGGACATTTGGTTAAGGCGAAAGAGAACTTTTCCGGGCAGTTGATGATCGGCGAGGATCTGATGCAGATCGGCCTAGGAGAGGTACGCAACCGCAAGTCAGGAAATTTTTAATTTATCCTGGACGGCGCCCAGAAGAGATAGAGCGAATTTTGAGGCGAACAAACTATGAAACTGAAACTCAACGCCCATCTGATTGTCATTCTTTTGTTGTTCGCGGTCCTGATTCCCACAACCGCGAGGTCGCAAAAATTCACGCCGGGCCGATCCTACTTAGCCCCGGGGAGGTCCCCCGACTTCATAACCTACAAACTGGACGCCAACGCATCTGGCGTAACTCAGACGATCAACAACATAGTCAATCTGACCGTCGTGTCGAGAGACTCGAATGACCTAAAGGCCGAGTACCGGGCCGGGTTTATTCAGGGCAAGCTACAGGGCAAGTCCATTATCGCGGCTAGGGACAACGCATGGGACAATGCCTATTTGACCAACCCGTCGCATACCTTTCCGAAACAACACGGTCCAAGCGAAGCAGAGTTGGGAAAAGCCGCCCTCCTGCTGAATGCTAATTATGCAGCGTTTTTGGGATACCTCCAAAATCCGGCGACCCATGCGCTTACTGCGTACCGTTTGAAGAGACTGCTTTTCCGCATGCTCGGCATCTATCATGGCGCCACGCTCGATTCGCCCGCCGACCTCGATTTCTCTGGAACCTGGCTGCCAGACGGGGATTATCTTCAGACTTCCGAACGCATTCTCGGATATGAAACTGCTGAACTCACGTTTATGGATATCTATTTCCTGAATGCCTTCTGCGACCTGATGGATGTTATTTCTTTCCTCCCCGAGTTTGCACCCCGTGGGATACGGCTGGAAGATTTCTCTAGCAGGTGCTCGGCATTCCTGAAGCGCGTAGGAAACGAGGTCATCCTGACCCACAATACCTGGTCCGGTTTTCTTTCCCAGACCATGACACAAACGGTTGTGGTCAATGACGACATGATCACCTTCAACGCGGCAACCCCGGGTCTCATCGGTTCGGGCACCGACTTCGGCTATAACAACAAAGGGCTTATGTTCAACGAGACAACCCACAGGATGTCGTATAGCAAGGTAAAGCCGCTCGGTCTCTGGATTTTCTGGCGGGCTGCTCTCGCAGAACAGTTTTCAGCTTCGATTACCGACTTCTTTGATGCCATCTCGCTGGACAATACCGGCACCTATTTGAACGGATATATGCTGGTGGATGCGAATACGAACGAAACCGGCCTGGTCGAGATGTCGTATCGTTGCTTCGTCTATTACCGCTCAACCGGCGGCCCTTACACCGTCAGTACACTTTCGATGGATGGCGGCGAGTGCTCGACCGATTACGACAGCGAAATGGTTACTCCCGATTATCTGATGGGCATCAACTATCCAGCCTCTCTACAGGTGCGAAACGATCTTCAATCGACCGACAACCGTCCGGCAAGGCGGGTGCAGTTCAACAAGCTGCTGCCTAAAGTGAACAATATTCAGACTGCAAAAAATTTGATCACCTATACCGATCCGACCAACCCGCTCTCCATCTTCGGACGTTGGGATCTAGGGTATGGAGAAACCGATTATCCCAAACAGATACCGGATGGTTCACTGGATGCGAAGGTGGGCTCTACAGCAATGGTCCGTTCCTTCATGGATCTTTCAGGGATTCTCGACACCGAATCATCGAATAGGGGTTTCTGGATGCTCTACGGCACCCCCCACGTGAGAGGAAAACCGTTTATCTGGAGCGAGTCGCTGTGGAGTTGGCAACCGCTGCGCGATGTGCCTGACAGTGTGGATGGCGTTTTCACGCTGATGCCCCTGTACTTGAGATGAACGTGAGTTGAAGGAGAGGAGCATGAAAGTTTTGCAAACTGCGGTGGTCGGAATTCTTACGTTGGTTTTCGCTTCCTCGCCGCCCGCCCAAAGCAAAGGCGGTTCGTCGAGCGTTGCCGCTCGGATAGCCGGCGCAAATAGTTGCGAGTGGACGCGCGAGGTCGCCCCCGACCGCGTGCGATCTCCGGTACAGATGGATATCCATGCGGCGTACCGGATATTCGCTTTTCAGTCCGATGGCACGATCGGCTACAGGGTGCGCGGGGAATTTCCGTACGCCGCCTTCCTTTCATATACAATCTATAACCATGGGCGGTTGTACGAGGCGCTGCTTGATCACGAAATATACCCAGACCAGGGCTCGAGCAATCCGTTCGTTCCGGGGGAACTGGTCCATGCCGCCAATCGCTCGTACACGGTCACGGTTTTGCCGGACGGGACAGTCCCCGATGCCTCGATGGTAAACCCGATCTTCATGCCGCCACCGGCTCGTCACTCGGATCTCGTGACCGTGGTGTTAGTTCAGCGCATCTATCTGCCGGAGCCCGGCGAAAAGCGTTATGGGGGCGTCGATGCGCCGACCATTGAGCCGTTCCTGGTGAGCGATCCGGCGACGCCGGCGGCGTGTCCGGGGGACGATGGCTTCGGCGACGTAGCGGACCAGTTCGGAAGCCTGCCGAGCCATTTAAGTCAGTCGCCATTACCACGCAGGGGGAAAATCGAGTTCTATCGCCCGCCGGTCACCGAAGTGCCATTTGCCGACGGCGACGGTTTTCAGGACAAGCACGACTGCACCGGCTATCTGATGGCCACCGTTTACCCGGATCGGCTAGCCGTGATCCATCTGCCGCAGGTGCCGGCGTTCTTCGATAACACGGACATCAGTTCAACAACCACGTTCGTGGAACCGGAAGGGGTACGTTATCTGTCGCTCGGGTCCTACGGTGCCACGGTGATGGGCATAGTGGAAAACGAAAACATCGGGGGACCGGATGTCAGGACGCTCACCGACGGAAGCGCAACGTTCGTCGCCATCCCGGTTGGCTTTACGATTGCCGATATTGCAGCCGTGACCCTCAAAGCCGACCAGCTCGGGTACAACGTCATGCCGCTCGCGCAATACGGTCCGCTTATCCCGGGCGATGAAGAAGGCGCGCAGATCAACCCGTTCCTGATCTACCGCAACAAGGTGGCGGCGGAAGGGTTCCCGGGCGACATCAAGAACGTGGCCTGCTTCCAGGGCACGAGCTTCAGTCACGCGCCGCGCGTTTATGCCGCGTCGCCGGCGAATATGGGGGAATACGCACCGACTGGCATTGAGTGTTCGGTTGCAGACTTTCTGTATGGAGCTTGCGGACAGAACTTCCAATCTTCGCGCCCGCAGTCTCGCGGTGCGGGCAGGGCGAAGGATGGGAAGTGACGAGGGTCGAATGACGAGGGAGCCCTCAACCCGTGACACTCGTCACTCGATTCTTCGGCACACGATAATTAGCGGGAAGGAGTCTTACAATGGCTAACGGAACAGATAAAATCCAGCGTTCGATTTTGCCGATACCCGATCGTACGTACGTCGGTCTGACGACATACGATGCGAAGGATCCCGACACAAAGTATCCGCCCATCGAGCCGCTGCGGCCGCCCAAGGGCGCGCCCAACGTGCTCATCGTCTTACTCGATGACGTGGGCTTCGGTGCGTCCAGCGCGTTCGGCGGTCCGATCCACACCCCGACGGCGGAACGCCTGGCGGCGAACGGCCTCAAGTACACGCGATTTCACACGACGGCGCTATGCTCGCCCACGCGTCAAGCGCTTCTGACCGGACGGAATCATCATACGGTCGGCATGGGCTGCGTCACCGAAGTTGCTACTTCGGCGCCCGGCTACACGACAATCCGCCCGGGAACCTGTGCACCCATGTCCGAGACTTTAAAGCTCAACGGCTACTCGACGGCGCAGTTCGGCAAGTGCCACGAGGTCCCGGTGTGGGAGACGAGCCCGATGGGACCGTTCCGACAGTGGCCGACCGGTAGCGGGTTTGAGTACTTCTACGGGTTTGTCTGCGGCGAGACGAATCAATACTACCCGGCGCTTTACGAAGGAACGACGCCAATCAAGCCCAACAAAACGCCGGAACAAGGCTACCACTTTACCGAGGACATAACCGACAAGGCGATCGCCTGGGTACGTCAGCAAAAGGCGCTGATGCCGGACAAGCCGTTTTTTATTTACTTTGCGCCAGGCGCCACTCACGCGCCGCATCACGTACCGAAAACATGGATCGACAAGTACAAAGGCAAGTTCGATCAGGGCTGGGACAAGCTGCGCGAAGAAACTTTGGCGCGGCAAAAAAAATTGGGCATCGTTCCCGAGAATGCCGAATTGACGGCGCGCCCTAAGGAAATTCCCTCGTGGGAAGCGGTCGATGAGGCGCTCAAACCGGTCTTGTCGCGGCAGATGGAGGTGTACGCGGCGTTTCTCGAGCACGCCGATTACAACATTGGCAGGCTCATCGATTCCCTCGAAAATCTCGGCGTTCTTGACGATACGCTGATTTACTACATCATTGGCGACAACGGCGCGAGCGCCGAGGGCACGCCGAACGGCACGTTCAATGAGTTGATCGTACTGAATGGCGTCAAGTTGGAAACGGTCGAGTTCATGGCCTCAAAAATAGATCAGTTCGGCAGTCCTACTTCGTATAACCATTACGCGGTGGGTTGGGCTCACGCCATGGACACGCCCTACCAGTGGACGAAGCAGGTGGCGTCGCACTGGGGCGGCACGCGCAACGGCACGATCGTTCACTGGCCGCGCGGGATTCACGCTAGAGGGGAGGTGCGCTGGCAATTCCATCACGTCATCGACGTTGCCCCTACGATTCTAGAATGCGCCGGGCTGCCACAACCGACCATCGTGAACAGCATTCAACAACAGGCTTATGAAGGCGTAAGCATGAAGTATAGCTTCGACCATGCTGCAGCGGCAGAGCGCCACGAGACTCAGTACTTCGAAATGTTTGTGAATCGCGGCATCTATCACAAAGGCTGGACGGCCGTGACCCGCCACAGCACGCCATGGCTGTTTGAACCGGCAGTCGCATTCGATGACGATGCGTGGGAGCTGTACGCACCGGACGACTGGACCCAGGCGCGCGATATCGCCAAAGACAACCCCAAGATGTTGCGCGAGCTGCAGCGCTTGTTTCTCATTGAAGCCGCCAAGCACAACGTACTGCCACTGGACGATCGCCGCGTCGAACGCTTCAATTCAGACCTCGCCGGACGGCCCACGCTGATCCAGGGCCGGTCGCAATTGCTCTTCGGCGGCATGGGCAGGCTCGGTGAGAACACCGTGCTCAATCTGAAGAACAAATCTCATTCGGTGACTGCCGAAGTGGTTTTTCCAGACCGCAATGCAAACGGTGTCATCATAGCGCAAGGCGGTGAATTTGGCGGCTGGTCGCTCTACGTCAAAGAGAGCCGGCTCAAGTACTGCTACAACTTGTTTGGGCTCCGGCGATTTTATGCCGAAGCGGTTTCGCCGCTTGCGTCGGGCAAACATCAGGTGAGAATGGAGTTTGCCTATGACGGCGCCGGACTCGGCAAAGGTGGCAACGTCACACTATTTTTGGACGGCGAAAGGGTCGGAAAGGGACGGGTCGATGCAACCCAGCCGATGATCTTTTCCGCCGATGAAACCTGTGATGTCGGCGAAGAGAGCGGCTCGCCGGTATCCGAGGACTATGTCCCGGAGACCAGTACGTTTAACGGCAGAATCAACTGGGTCCAACTCGATCAGGGCACGGACGATCACGATCACTTCATCAGCGCTGAAGAAAGGCTGCGTGTGGCGATGGCCCGGCAGTGAAGCGAATGACTCGGTCAAGTGACGGTGAACGGGAACGAATTCGAAGTAAATCGCCGTCGGCAATGACGCAAGGGACTCGCTCATGAAGGGTCCAAAGAAAGCAAAGGTGAAGAGCACGAAACAAGCAAACTCTTCAGGGGTGACCCGGCGCGAAGCGTTGAAACTGGCCGGCCTGACCCTAGGCGGTCTGGCGATTGGAGGTCCTGCCGCTGGGTCAGGCAAGGCGGTCGCGAAGCAACAACAACAATGCGTCACAAACGAATGCGACTACCCGGTGGGCCGTGGTACCACGCAGAACTATACCTACCCCACGCGTCTATCAGCCTTTACGCCGGACATGCAGCCGCAACTTGCGGGTGATGAAATGCGGATCACATTTCTCGGGACCGGGTTCCCGCTCGTCCGGCGCGCACAGCAGATGATGAGCATCTTCGTAGAAGTCGGTCCGTGGGTACCTGACCCCGGTGGCGGATTCGGTAAGGCGACGGACTCCTTCATCTTCGACTGCGGCGCCGGGGCGTTGACCAATTACAGCGCCATGGGAATTGCGTTTAGCAGGATGGACAAGATCTTCATTTCGCATCTGCACGCCGACCACATGAGCGACCTGAGTGCAATCTACTGCTTCGGACCCGCGAGCGACCGTAAGTGGCCCCTGTACGTGTGGGGACCCGGGCCGTCGGGCGTGCCCAACCCCAGCAAATTCGGTCCGCGGTACTACAATGACGGCACCTACGATTTCTGCGATAATCTCCGGAGAGCTATGAGGTGGCACACGGAGGCCTTCAGCTTTCTCAACACGGGCTGGAGAAATTACCCAATCCCCACCCGTGGAAGTTGGGGATTGCCTTCCGATCCGGTCCCGGTCGGAGACGATCCTCCCAACGACGGCTATGGGTTGGTCCCCATTGAGCTCGACTGGACGAAGTACGACGCAGACGCCGGAGACAACGTCGCCTACAACAACCCGACCACGGGCGTGAAGATCACCCACTTTCCGGTGGTCCACGACAGAAAAGGCTCGCTGGGCTACAAGCTCGAGTGGAACGGTTTGAGCATGATCTACACCAGTGACACCCGGCCCGAAACCCGCTGTATCGACCAGGCGAGGAACGTCGATCCGGCCACGGGGGTCGCCCGCGGCGTGGATGTATTCATCCACGAGATGATCCTCCCGCCCGAAATGTTGGTCTTGAAGGATCTGGGCCTACCGGCGCCTGATTATACGAATGAGCTCTTCAAACAAGGCGTGCAACAGGCAGCGACTATCGAAGAAAACTCGCACACTCCGCAGGGAGCCTTCGGCTATCTCCTGAGCCAGATACTTCCCCGTCCGCGGCTCACGGTTGTCGCACATTTCCCGGTGGCCGATGATACCGTGAAATGTGCCTTGAACAGCGTCCAAGCGCATTTCCCGCCGAATAGCGGCTACCCATTGGAGGGTCGCGATATCATTTGGACTAAGGATCTTATGGTAGTGAGCGTAAAGAAGACTCGGATCACTCAGAAGATAGGCGTGGTTTCCGACTACACGTACAGCCCACCGTCGAACCTCTACTATCCGTTGTACCCTGCGAAATACTCAACCGCGACCGCCCAACTCGACACGTCGACGGTGATACCGCCAGGCGATGACACCTACTGCGAGAACGGGTATTGATGGTTGAGATTCGCATGGGCTTGAGCCCCGTTCCCGTGAGCCCGACTGAAATCGCCCTGATCGTTTTCGCGTTCGTGTTTGCCGGCGCATTGCTAGGGATGCTTCTCCGCAGTCGTCTACCCGAACATCACCTCAGCGCGGATACCGAAAACGTGATCAAGCTCGGAATGGGATTGATCGCGAGTATAGCCGCGCTCGTTCTCGGCCTGCTGATCGCCACGGCCAAGAGTTCATTCGAAACCCAGGATGCGGCGGTCAAACACACAGCTGCCAGAGTGCTACTGCTCAATCATATGCTCGCCAACTATGGGCCCGAGACGAAAGCGGTGCGCGACCTGCTCCGACATACTGTCGCTTTACGGCTTGAGGCGATCTGGCCGGAAGATCGCTCCCAGCACGCGAAATTCGATCCGCACGAAGCCTCGCCCGTAGCTCACACCATTGAGACGTTGATTCTGCAACTCTCCCCAAAGACTGAATCCCAGCGCTGGTTACAGACCGAAGCGCTCCGGGTCGGCCGCGATATCATGGAAACACGCTGGCTCGTTCTGGGTAACCTTGGGAGCTCGGTTCCGGTGTTGTTTGTTGTCGTGGTGGTGTTTTGGCTTACGATTCTATTCGCCAGTTTTGGTCTTTTTGCCCCGCGCAACGCTACCGTTATTGCGGTTTTCTTCCTGTGCGCACTATCCGTTTCCGGCTCGATCTTTCTTATCTTGGAAATGGACCAGCCGTTCGATGGACTGATGAAAATCTCGAGCGCGCCAATCCGATACGCGCTCACCGAACTGGGCCGCTAGGTGACTGAACGTGTTTGTGGCGATTTTCTTGTTGTGCCTGGTACTCTCGACGCCGGCTTCAGGCCAGCAAGCCAGTGAAGAAGAGCTGGCGAAACAGTCGCAAAACCCGGTCGCCGATCTTATCAGCTTGCCGCTTCAGAGTAATTTCAATTTCGGCGCGGGTTTTCACCACAACAAAATGATTTACCTCCTCAATGTGCAGCCGGTTATTCCGTTCAACTTGAGCGATGAATGGAATCTCATTGCTCGCATCATCATGCCGGTCATCAACCAGCCCAATCTGTCTCCTTCCTTCGGCGGCCTGGTGCCGAGCACGACCGGCACGGGACTGGGTGACTTCAATCCGAGTTTTTTCCTTTCGCCGGCCAAACCCGGTGAATTGATCTGGGGGGTGGGCCCGACTTTCACGCTGCCGACGGCGACCGATCGCGATCTCGGCGCGGGTCAATGGAGCATGGGGCCCACCGGTGTTGCGCTGCGGATGCACGGGCCGTGGGTGTACGGTGCGCTGATGAACAATCAATGGTCGGTTGCAGGCTGGGGGGATAAGACGGTTAACCAGATGCTGCTGCAGTGGTTTGTGAATTACAATTTTCCCGGCGCTTTTTACCTGGCAAGCTCGCCGGTTATCACCGCCGACTGGAAGGCCGCTCGCGGGGGCGATGTCTGGACGGTGCCGCTGGGCGGCGGCATTGGTAAGCTATTTCGGCTCGGTGATGTATTGCCGCTGGAAGGTCAGCCGATTGCGAAACTGCCAGTGAACGTTCAACTGCAGGCATTGGGCAATGTCGCGAGACCGGAGTTTGGCCCCAAGTGGCAGCTGCGCTTTCAAATCCAGTTCTTGTTTCCGAGGTAGCCTCGGACGTGAGCCGAACCGATGCGGGAAATCATTGAATTAGCGGCGAGGGCTGTTGAAGCGTTCGCGGTAATTATCATCGTGACCGCCATTATCCACGGCAGCGTAGAGTTCCTCGTAAATATCACGGCCAAGTCCGACCTCGCGTATGAGCGATACAAAAGCCAACTCGGCAAGGGTTTGTTACTCGGATTGGAATTTCTGGTTGCGGCGGACGTCGTGAGGACCGTCATCCTGGAACCAACGCTGCAGAACGTCTTGAGTTTGGGCTTGCTCGTCGTCATCCGCACATTTCTGAGTTGGTCCCTGGTCGTAGAGATCGAAGGCAAGTGGCCGTGGCAGGGTCGGAGAAGGTCGAGTGACGGGTGACGAGGGTCGGGGGATGAGTGGTTGGACGCGTGTGATCGGGACTTTGGATTCCCGACACTCCAGCCGCGACCCTCGTTTCCTCGGCATAGGCGACCACTATGGAAGAACTCGTTGATTGGCTGTCGAACCAGCTTATCGGTCGGATCGACGGACCGCTCAAGTTTCGTTTGATCCTCCAGCCAGGAGCGGCCATTTTTTTTGCGATTCGCGACGGCTTGGCTGACGCGCGCCGCGCCAGTGTTCCTTACTTTTGGGCGATCTTTACGGAACCCTCGCGAAGGATGGAGCTCATTCTGGAAGGTTGGCAGGCGATCGCCAATGTGTTTTTATTCGCCGCGGCCATGGATTTGATTTACCAGTATCTGGTTCTCGGCTCGATGTATCTAGGTGCGGCGCTTGCGATCGCTTTTGTCTTGGCCTTCGTGCCCTATCTGCTGATGCGCGGCCCGATCAATCGTCTAGCCCAGACATTCAGAAGCGTACCGGAGCGACGCGTCAAAGAAGAATAAAATCACCCAAAAGCTGCGGCTTCGGTTTATATTGCGGGCGTCCGTAGTGATAATAACTATGTTTTCTTTTTCCACGATTCCGGAAACCGGCAAGGATATTTCGGCATCTTTGACAATTGCACTTTAATTTTTCCGACTCACATCACTAGCAATTCAGCTATTTAATTCCTTTCAGTAGGAGAGCGCCCGGGGCACGAGTATTGCCTTTTCAGCGCGTAGCTTCTCTGTCACACCGAACGGAGCAAACAAGAGCAGACCAGAGTGGAGGAAATTTCCTGCCGCAGTGAACACGGTGCATGCAAGATATTGAAAATAGCTTGGTAGCCGCGCCTTGATAGCGCAGCCATGTTGAAGCCAGGGTATGGACCCAAAGTGGACGGTTACCGTGAGCATGCATATGGAGGATGCGGTGGGAGGGTGGAGTCTGGGGCACGGCACGTGGGTTCACCTCGCGGTTAATGAAAACACTGGATGGGGCCCATCGATGGTAAATTTTAATTATGGCATGTTCTACACTCAGGGTTGGAAATGGGGTATTTGGTCCACTCAAACACCAATCCTTCCCTCAGGAGGCACGCCAGATCTGTACAATGCGATGACCGTGTCTGGTACCGGGCTCGCGGTCTCGTTGTTCAGTGCGGACAATCAGCGGCTCACGCTGGTCATTCGGCAAACTAACTGGGACGGAATTAAAAACGATGATTATGTAGGTTGGCAACTGGACTTCGTGGATAACGACGATGAGAAGATGCCTTGAGGCAAGCATCCGGGGGACGACGTCCGAGTTTTTCGCATGTCTGCGGGCGTGAAGTCATGGTTTATGTGTGCTTGGCAGTATCAATTCGGTGACAAGCCCATGAAAAAATTTACTTTGTGTGTCGCAGGACTCGCTTGCACGATTCTTGTTGGCCATGGCTACGCTTCGGCTCAATCGTCGAAGGCGATTTCCGACCCGAGCCCACGCAGGTTTCGTGAGGCGTCGAATCTTCCCGACTTGAGCGGTCTCGTATGGCTCGAGGGCAATCGGTTCCTGGCGGTTCACGATGCCAAAATTGAAGGCGAACTCGCCAACCCGCGCGTCAGCCTGATCGAGTTGCCAGTGAACTCGAAAGGGGTGCGCTGGCAGGAACGAACGGTCAAGTTCCATGATCTCAAAAGCAACGATCTCGAGAGTGCGGCACGCATTCCTGGAACGCTGGACGTGTTGCTGGTGGAAAGCGGAGACAGCCTTGACGATCCGGCTTTTCAAAGAATTTTTAAAGCGCGCGTCGTAGGCGACTCGGTGCAAATTGTCGCGACAGCACAGTGGCCCGTGCCCATTCATAATGTCGAAGCTAGTGCTGTGGCGGCATTTGGAACTCACTCCGTTTTTCTTTTTGCCGAACGCGCTCAGAATCTCCCGAGCACGGAGTTGCGCTGGGCGCTGTTTGACCCTGACACGCTTCGTTTCGGTTCCTTCAGTTCGGTAACCTTTCCGAATCCGAATCCCGCCGCATTTAACCGACCCCTCGTCGCGATGGATGTGGACAGCGTCGGCCAAATCTACATCGTCGCCGCCTTTGATGCCGAAGCGGCTGGAATGCTTGACCCCGACAACGGCCCATTCGCAAGCGCGGTTTATCGTGTCGGAGTAGTTACGGAGAGCTTCGGTATTCCCGTAGTTCGACTTTTTGACTCTCCCGAGTTGAAAGGCATGATGGACGGCTTCAAAGTGGAGTCGGTGGCGATCCGCGAAGATGCCGAACGCGGGTTGCAGATCTTCATCGGTCTCGATGACGAGAATTACGGCGCGACATTGCGGCTCTTGCCGCCGCCGCCACAGGACCTGTCGCACCGGTGATCGCCGCACGGTCGGTCAACACACGCCTTGATGCTCTGTTTGGTCCAAGCGTAAGCTGATCAATCGGCGCCGTCGCGGGAGCGGCCGGTATACTTGCTATGAGTGCGCGCACATCGAAGGCGTCGAATCGAAAAAATCGTGCGCGCAGGCCACTCGAGTCAGAAATCATCGCGATCCCATCGAGGAAGTGCGCCCAATTCTACGCGAGCTACGCGGAGGACAAATAGGAGGGGCACGAGGTTGAAATGACAATCGAACAGATTCCTGCAATGGAGCTTATTCCCGGCACCGCGTCCGAGCATGTCTGCACGCTCGTCCCGCTGGCTTCGCCGCAGACAACCGCGGGCGAGTTGCGCCATGCGATGATCGGGGTTCACTTCGAAAGCGCGACCCATATCGGCGTCTGCGACCAGGGCAAGCTGGTGGGCGTGCTTCGAGTGGAGGAGCTTTTTAGCGCAGCGCCAAACGCTCGGGTCGGCGACATCATGGACGCAGACCCGCCGGTAGTAGGCCCCGGGATCGACCAGGAGAAAGCGGCGTGGAAAGCGGTGCAACACGGCGAAAGCGCGCTCGCCGTGACCGACAGCAGCGGCCACTTTATCGGTTTTATTCCGCCGGACTTGCTGCTCGCGATCCTGTTGCATGAGCATGATGAGGACATGGCGCGTGTTGGCGGGTTCATGCGCGACTCAACCATGGCGCGGAGCGCGACCGAGGAACCTATTTTCAAGCGTTTTTGGCATCGCGTGCCTTGGTTGATGCTCGGGCTTCTCGGAGCCTTCCTGGCAGCCGATATCGTCGGCGCCTTTGAGCAGCAGCTGCGCGCCAACGTCATGGTGGCGTTTTTCATTCCCGGAATCGTCTATCTCGCGGATGCGGTTGGAACTCAAACCGAAGCGCTGGTCATCCGTGGACTCTCCGTCGGCGTGGCGATCGGCCGCGTGGTTTGGCGCGAAATTCTTACCGGTTTGCTAGTGGGTGTTTTTCTCGCCCTGGTGTTTTTACCGGTGGGGCTGTGGCGCTGGGGCGATGCCGCCCTGGTGTCGGCTGTCGCGTTTTCGATTTTCACAGCCTGTGCGACGGCGAGCGCGGTGGCGTTGTCGCTGCCGTGGGGGCTCAATCGCTGCGGCGTCGACCCGGCTTTCGGCAGCGGCCCTTTGGCGACCGTCATCCAGGACTTGTTAACCGTGGTTATCTACCTCGTGATTGTCACGGCGTTGATGCGTTAACCAGGCTCGCGCATTGGCGAATGCTGGTGCCGATACCCGCTCGCTCGTTTACCGCCGAGCGCGTCAGATCTCATCTGCGGGTTTGTCGGCGATCCCTTCGAGCGTCCCTCGATATCGGTTCGCGGAAGCGATAAAGGGAGTATTCAGTTTGCGGCCCGCTAGCGAAGTTTCGCGTTTGGAGAGCTGAATGGGAACAACGTTGCTCGCGCTTGGGAGCGTCATCGCCGTGAGTTTCGTCTCGGTGCTCGGCCTGCTGACGATTTCCCTGGACGAAGCGCGTGTCCGCAGCGTGGCGACGATTTTGATCAGCTTCGCAGTGGGCGCGCTCTTGGGCGACGCATTCATTCACCTGATCCCCGAAATTTTCGAGCGGCGAAGCGAAGACGCGCTCGGCGCTTCGCTGCTCGTGCTTGCCGGCATACTGATGTTCTTCGCAGTCGAAAAGCTGCTCCGACACCATCATGGCGTCATCCATGAGCACCATCACCCGCAGCAGCCGCATTTAGCGTTACGCCGCCCGGAGCTTGCCGCCATCAACATACTTGGCGATGCGATCCACAATTTCATCGACGGCGCGCTGATCGGCGCCAGCTATCTGGCGAGCCCAGAGCTCGGCTTATCGACGACTTTCGCGGTGTTTCTCCACGAAATACCGCAAGAGTTCGGCGATTTCGGTATTCTCGTCCACAGCGGCATGAGCGTACGGCAAGCGGTGGGGATCAATCTTGCTTCTGCCAGCGTGGCGATCCTCGGCACGATTCTCGCGCTTGTCGCGGGAGCGGTTGCTCAGGAGGCGATGACCGGTTTTCTGCTGCCGATCACCGCCGGCGGTTTTGTTTATTTGGCCGCGGCGAATCTCATTCCCGAGCTGCAACACGATCGTAGTCTGAGCGCGCTCACCGTGCAGACGAGCCTCATGTCGGCGGGCATCGGTCTGATGGGTCTTCTGACTCTGATCGAATGACCGCTCACGCTGGCGCACGCCTGCTCAAAACATACTCCGACAACGCCTCAATCTACTTCCGATAGGCCATTGCTTTGTTTACCCGGGCTTCGGCCAACTCCACCGCGGCTTGGCGCGGCAACAGGTCGCGCCTTTTCGCGGCGGCCAGCACTTCCTCGATGTTGGCGCGGATTTTTTCTTCGATGATCTCGACGGCCTGCGACTGGCTGCCGCCGTGGTATTCGACCGAGGCGCAGATAACACCGCCGGCGTTGGCGATGAAATCCGGCAGCACGAGAACTCCTTCCTGATGCAGCATGCGTTCGGCTTCCGGAGTGAATGGAATATTGGCGCCTTGCGGCACGAGCTTGGTTTTCAATCTGTGCGCGTTTTCTTTATGGATGACGTCCGGGCGTGCGGCAGGGATCCAGATCTCGCAATCGATGTCGATGACCGCGTCCCTGTGGAGTTTTTGGCCGGCGGGATAATCGGTCACGGTCCGGCCGGAGTTTTTCAGCGCGATCAAACGGCTGACATCGATGCCCTTCGGATCGTAAATCGTCCCGTGCGAATCGCTGGCGGCAACCAACAGCGTGCCCTTGTCGGCGAGAAAACGAGCAGCGTGTTTGCCCACTGAACCGAAGCCCTGGACGACAACCCGCGCGCCTTTGAGGTCGAAGTCGCAATATTTCATGGCGGCTTCGACGCTCGCCGTGAGTCCCAGGCCGGTGGCGCCGATTTCATCGAGGGGAATGCCGCCGATCTCCGGCGGCAGGCCGACGGCGCGGCCGATTTCGTCCTTGATCCACGCCATGCAGCCCTCATCGGTACCCATGTCCGGACCCGGAATATATTCGACCAGATCGCGGATCGCGCGCGCAAAAGCCCGGATGAGCCGCTCCTTTTCGGCTAACGCCATTCTGGGATTGCCGAAGATCACCGATTTGCCGCCGCCGTGCGGCAGGTTTGCGGCGGAATTCTTCATCGTCATGGCGCGCGCCAGGCGAAACGCCTCTTCGGCGCTGACGTCCGGCGCCATGCGGATACCGCCGATCGAGGGCCCTCTCGCGATATTGTCGATGGCAACGACGGCCTTGAGGGCGCATTTTGGATCGTAGATGTGGACGATTTTGATCGGACCCAAGTGGTCGGCGAAATTGAAAGCGTCTTCCATGGTGCCTCCAGCCTGTTGAGGAATTCAAGTCACGAGCTTTGCCTGAGTCCCGTCGCGCTGCGGATGCCTTCCTGGTTCCTCTCCCGCGCTGCGGGGAAAGCCCGTGTGCGCTTTCCAATAGTTTTCCACCGCGTTTTGAATATGCGCGATTGTCTCGCCGTCGCGTTTCGGTTCGAAAAGGTGGCGAAAACGGCCCTGGCGCTTGAGGTAATTCTCTACCGGTTCGAACTTGCGCGGCACGTAGCTGTGCATGACTTGTCCGCTGATCGCCTCCTTCAACGGCCAGATCCCGCTCTCAACAGCGGCGCGCGCGATATCGATGGACCATTCCGGATCGATCTCCCAGCCCGGCGGACAGGGTGAATGGGCGATGAACAGCTTCGGCCCGGAAAATTTTCCCGCCCGGTATACCTTTTCCGAAAGATCGAGCGGATAAGCCGCGCTGATGGTCGCCAGATAAGGCGGTTTTTGCGCGCGCCATATTTCGAACAGATCACGCCGCTCGTGAATCGCGCCGTGGGGAGTTGCCGGTGTAACGGGCTCCGTCGCTGTGCGGGCGCCGTACGGCGTGCTCGCGGAAGTTTGAAACCCGGTGTTGCCGTAGGACTCGTTGTCGTAGCAAAAATAATAGAAGTCCAGGTTCCGGTGAATCGCTGCCAGCGTCGATTGCAAACCGATGTCCTGCGCCGCGCCGTCGCCGGTGAGGACGACCACTTTTCTGTCCTGCTCCGGCGAGAGCTTGCCCTTGGTTTTGAGAATATCGAGCGCGTCGCGCACACCCTGCGCGCCGGCGGGGGCGCAGGCCATCGCGGTATAGATCCATGATGAGTTGAGCGGGGTGAATGGATAGGTCGCAAGGAGCGTCGAGCAGCCCGCGGCATTGACGAAAATCACGTTTTCGCCGAGCGCCTTGTGGAACAGACGCAGCGTGAGCTGGCCGGCGCAGCCAGCGCAGAGCGGCCCGCCGGGGCCGAGCGGGTCATCCTGGGAGATCGATCTTAAACTCTTATAGTGTTCTCGTTTCATCGAGTGTCCCGGAACTGAAGTTCGCCACATTATTCGCAGATTGTACGCATACAAATCTCCCTTCCCCTCTTTGTCAAAGAGGGGTCAAGATGGCACTCCAGAACGTTCCCCCTTTGAAAAAGGGGGATGAAAGGGGGATTTTTTGTACTGGTTGTCGACCAAAGTAATTTTCATAAGAGTACGCAAAAAAATTGGTTACGTCGGCACCTCCTGTGTTGGCTCGCTCCTCGCAATGCCGAAGAACCGGCCCACCTCAGCGCACTCGTCGGCGGTAAAAAGCAAATGCGGCCGGGCCATCTCAAGGGCTGTTTCCCTGGGTTCTTCCATCTTCTCCAAGATGGCGTCGAATTCGCCGGCGCGAAAGCGCCGGCCGCCGAGCCCACCGATGAATGAAAGCAGGATGGGCGGACGGTCGGCGAGCGCGTAGAGCGCGCCGGCGATCTCGCTGAACAGGATGCCGCCCTTGCCGGGAGAAATATTTTGATCGATGACCGCCACTCCCCGGCGTCCGTGCAGCAGGCGCTGCAGCGCCGCATGGGGAAACGGCCGGATCATGCGCAGGCGAGCCAGGCCAACTCTCTTGCCGGCGGCGCGCAGCCGCTTGACTTCGGCTTTGCCCATGGAAGCGAAAGAATTGGTCATGACGATGACGTAATCGGCGTCTTCGAGCATGAATTCCTCGATGATGCCGTGGCGCCGGCCAAAGCGCGCGGCAAATTCCGCCGCGATTTCGGGGTAGATCGCCAGCGCGATATCCGCGCTGTTGTGCATCTGGTGTTTGAAATAGGTGTATAAACTCCCACCCAGGACAGCGGCGCCGAGGGCGAGCGATTTATCTCGCGAAAGGACGGCATGCGCCGGCGCAAAGCCGGGCAGGAATTCTCGAACTTCCTCGAGCGCAGGCAGCGTCACCGGTTCGCGCGTAAACGACAGGTAGAAGCCGTCGAGATTGACGATCACTGGCAAGAGAATTTTCGGCTCTTCGGCCAAGCGATAAGCGAGCAAGATCGAGTCGAGCACTTCCTGGCCGGTCGCGCAGTGAAACTGGAGAAAGCCGCTATCGCGGGCGGCGAGCACGTCGTTATGGTCGGGCTCCAGCGTAATGGGATGGGCGAGTGCGCGCGAGACGTTGACCAACACGAGCGGCAAACGCAAGCCAGCGATGGCGTAAAGCATTTCAAAACCGTAGAGCAATCCTTGGCTCGAAGTCGCGGTGAATACGCGCACGCCGGTGGCGGCTGCCGTGGCCGCGGCCGCGAGCATGGAGTGCTCGGAGTCCATCATGACGAAACGCGCCGGCATCTCGCCGCTCCGACACCAATGGGCGAGGGCCTCGATGATTTCGGTCTGAGGCGTGATCGGGAACGCCGGCACGTAATCCACCCCGGCGAGGCGGGCTCCCCAGGCGGCGGCCGCGTTGCCGGTTAACATCATTCGCGCCATGATTCACTCCTCCGGGAAATCGCGCCGGTCGGACATTCCCGGTAACAGATCATGCACCCCTTGCAATGATCGTAATCGACATGGGGAAAATTATCCGCGTCGAGGCGCATGGCAGCCTCGGGACAATAGAGATAGCAAAGAAAACAGCGTTTGCATTGAACCAAATCGATGACAGGGTTTTCGATCCGCCAGTTGCCCGTGGCGCGGAGCGCCGCGCTGCCCCGATGTCTAATGGTCGGACCAGGCAATTCTACTGAGCCTAGTTGAGCGAGAGCCTGCGGCGAAATCGTGCGATCAGGTGGCACCGGGTGGCGCCGAGTAAGATCGAGCGCCGGTGCGAGCGCATAGGCCTGGCGCGCCGCCGAAAGGTTTTTTTCGATCAGCTCATCCGATGCGCCGAACTCCGATATTTCCGCACGCACCGCCTCGGCGAGATGATCGGGTTTGATCGCCGGTACGGATTTGGCGGCTACGGCGCCTGCGATGGCGCTCAAGTAGGCATGGCCGATCGCTTGCCTCGCGATATCATCCATATCGACGCGGTGGAAATCGCATCGTGGAAGATCTGCAGGCGGCGATGGCGCCGCCTGGTTAACGATCACCGGCGTCAAAGCGCCAACACCGAGAAAAACCTGTCCTGCCGCCTCCCTCAACAAGGAGTGGTCCATGACGATGACCAGATCGGGCCGTTCGATATTGCCGCGATGTTCGATCGGCTCGGCGCCCAGGCGGACAAACGATATTAGCGGCGCGCCGCGCCTCTCCGCGCCGAAGAGGGCGAAATCCTGAGCTTCGAGCCCGGCAAGGAAACCGCACTGCCCGAGTACCCGGCTGGCGATCTTCGCGCCCTGCCCGCCCCGTCCGTGAAAACGTACCTCGATCATTGACGACCCTGTCCTCACGCCCGACTTGACAGGGCAAGAGTAATGCCACGTCGAGTCTTGCTGAATACACAAAGAAGGAGGCTAAGCTTCGTGGGATCAGGGCCGAATCTATACGCTCGGGCTCTCTCCGTAAGGGAACGTCCGCCGGCGGAGCAGCAAGAGAATCTCGATGCTGTCGGCGAAATTGCAGCTTTGCGAGAAAGCGCGGAAAATTTTTTCAGGTTTGCGAACCAAGCGCTAGCAACTGAGCCTAAAATCATCCCCTCAGGTTGGCACAACGATTGCGCCTCAGAGAACTGCGAACTTATAACAGGAGGGACCTCACTATGGCAAAAGCAGAAACCAAGGAAGGCAAAGCGGTAACCACAAGGCGTCCGTTCATGGATATCGGCCGATGGGAAAATGACATGGATCGAATGATGGAAGACTTCTTCGGCAGAAGGCTGCGCCCGTGGTGGCCGGAGCGGTGGTTTAGGGGCGATGGGGAAGCCCGCACGCCGGCGCTCGATGTGTTCGAGGAAAAGGACGAGATCGTCGTCAAAGCCGAGCTTCCCGGTATGGATAAAGAGAACATCGAAGTCAATTTGACCGATAATCTGCTGACCATCAAAGGCGAGAAGAAGAAGGAAGAGGAGATCAAGGAAGAAAATTACTATCGCTGCGAACGCAGCTACGGGAGTTTTGTGAGAAGTATCGAACTGCCGAAGGCGGTGCGCAGCGACAAGGTCAAAGCGTCTTTTAAGAACGGCATCTTGGAAGTACGCGCTCCCAAGACTGAAGAAGCCAAAGCCAAAGAAATCAAAGTCAAGGTAGATTGACTTGAAGAAGCGGCCGAGCGTAGGGTGAGGGCCAACGAGTTTAGAGGAGGAGGCGCAAATGTATAGCAAGGTATTGATCCCACTGGACGGTTCGAAGACGGCGGAAAAGGTCCTGCCCTACGCTCGTTATCTTGCCGGCAAGCTCAAGCTTCCCGTGGAGTTGCTGGCGGTGATCGACATCGCCGAGATGGCAACGCATATCTCGGCGGAAAAAGCCCGCTATCTTGACACTCTCGTCGAAGATGGAGTCCGCGCCAGCACGAGCTATTTGCGCGGCGTCGCGACCACCTTTACGGGCGGTAACGTCAGCTGCACGGTGGAGAGGGGAAGGGCCGAGGAAACGATTATCGAAAAAGGCGGGACGGATGCCAACACGCTGATCGCCATGGCGACCCACGGGCGTTCGGGGTTGAATCGCTTTCTGCTCGGCAGCGTCGCGGAGAGGGTGCTGCGCGGCACCACCAACCCGCTGCTCTTGATTCGCGCTACTGAGGAAGCCAAGGCGACTGGCGAAGCGGCGCTGAAATCGATCATCGTACCGCTCGACGGTTCGCCGTTGGCGGAAAGCGTGCTGCCCACAGTCGCCGCGATGGCCAAAGAGTTGGACCTCGAAGTGGTTCTATTCCGCGGCTATCATCTGCCCTACAACACCTACGGAGCCGACGATGCTTACATGGTGAACTATGAAGAATTGATCGCCGGAGTGCGCGATGATGCGAATGCCTATTTGGAAAAGAAGGTGGCGGAGGTCAAGGGCCGAGGCGTGGCGAAAGTTTCGGCGCTAAGCAAAGAAGGATTTGCCGGCGATGAGATCATCACGTTGGGGCGGAAGATGCCGGGCAATTTGATCGCCATGTGCTCGCACGGCCGCAGCGGAGTGCGCCGGTTTGTTCTCGGCAGCGTCACCGAGACGGTGGTGCGCCATTCCGGCGAACCGGTGCTGGTGCTGCGCGCGCGTTAGCCAAGGTTAAGAAAAAAAGCTCAGAAAACGAGGTCTGTCCGCGGTCTCTGAGGAACCAGCCATGGCTTTGTTGAAAAAAATTATCGCGCCGACAGACTTTTCGGAGTTATCGGCCGAAGGCGTGCGTTATGCGTGCAAGCTGGCCCGAGACGTCGGCGCGCACGTGATTGTCTTGAACGTGGTAGTGGTGGATGAATCCAACGTCGTTGGCAAGGGCGAAATCGAGGCGCACGAGAAACGGCTCACGGAATTCACCGCCAGACTCGGCGGGCACCTGGGCGAGGATGTCAAAATACGCGAACTCGTGCTTCCGGGCCAGGCCTATGCGGCGATCAGCGATTGCGCCGAACGAGAACGCGCCGACCTGATTGTTCTGTCCTCGCATGGCCGGAGCGGGTTGTCGCGCATGCTGATCGGCAGCGTCACGGACAAACTATTGCGCGCCGCCCGCTGTCCGGTCCTGGTTGTGCCCGCGCGGCACGAATAAGAATCCCGTTTAGCGTCTAGCGTTTCGCGTTCGGCGTTCGGAAACGCCGGACGCCCGACTCTCGAGGCCCGATACCGGTGATGACGCCGAGTTGACGCGCGGCCGTTTGTTCCTTATGTTAACGCAAAAATTTGTCGCTCGCTCACCATCGACTTAGATGCCTTTGTTTGAATTTGCCTGCCGCAAGTGCGGCACGGTCACCGAAGTGCTGACCCTCGGCTTGAAGGATAAGCGGGGCGCGATTGCCTGCGCGCGGTGCGGCAGCCGCGCCACCGCCAAGATCGTTTCCCAGGTGAGTTTCAAAGTCGCCAAACCGGCCAAATACAGCGAAGATTTTTTGCATAAGGCGCGGCCGTTTTTGCGCGCGCAGCGGGAGACCGCTCAAGCGTTTGCCGACGGCAAAGGATCGGAAGATTCCAGAACGTTTCAAATAGCCGAGCGGATCGGCGAGCGCATCGATCGGGCGCTCGCGACGCGTCTGCCGACGCGCAAGCGCTGACTGATGATGAAACGCCTGAAGCGCAAAGATCGCAACAGCAGTCAGTCTGTAGGGGCGGCCGGTTGGTCGCCCTCCGGTCGAACCCAGGATTTCTTATCAACAGGAGCAGTCCATGTGGAACGGATTTAAAGTCATCGATTCGGATGCGCACCATCACGAGCCGCGCGATCTGTGGGATCGCTTTCTGGAGCCGGCATTCAAGGATCGGGTGCCGAAGGTGATCGGCATGCGGCGCAATTTTTTTGTCTATGCGCGCGATGAAAAGATTTCCGCCGAGCTCGATTCGGGGGAGAATATTCCGCCGCACCACGATCAATGGATGGCAGACAAGTACGGCGAGGCTTACAGCCGCTGGTGGTCGCCCGATGTCCGTTTACGAGACATGGACGGCTTCGGCTGGGATATTCAGGTGATCCTGTCGACCAACGGCAATCGCGTGATGGAGGTGGCGCTGAAGGACGCGGAAGTCGGCGCGGCGATGTCGCGCGCCTATCATAACTGGTGCTACGAATATAACAGCGCCGATTCGGCGCGCTTGAAGTTCACCGCGACTCTCGCCGCAGGCGATACGGCCTCGATGGTTCAAGAGGCGCGCCGGGCAGTCGAAAAGCTCGGCGCGGTTTCGGTGCGCAATCCGTTGTTGCCCAAGGGCAAGTGGCTGCACGAATCCGAGTACGATCCGCTCTGGCAGCTCGCGAGCGATTTGGATTTTCCGATCTCGGTGCACGGCGAGTCGCGCCACGTGCGCGCCGCACCTTTTCGCGATCTCCGCCACGACCGCACTTTCACCGCCCTCGACCACGTCATCGGCTTTCCAATGGACAACATGATCACGATGGCGCATTTCATCTTCGGCGGCGTGTTGGAGCGCTTCCCGAAACTTCGCTTGGGCATTCTTGAGGCCAACGTCGGCTGGGCCAATTTCTGGCTGCCGCGCATGGACGATCACTCGCATGGCCGGCGGCTGATTCTCGGCGCCGGATTGCCGATGAAGCCGAGCGAATACGTCAAACGCCAATGCGTGCTCTCGGCGGACCCGGATGAGCCGGGGCTTGACGGCGTGATCAAGTTCATGGGCGACGACAATCTGGTTTGGAACACCGATTATCCCCATCCCGACGCGCCCGATCCGGACAAAGTGCTGCCGTGGTTCGAGGCGCAGCCGATCTCCGATCGAAGCAAGCGCAAAATCCTCTGGGACAACGCCATTAAACTCTACGGCCCCCGATTGCTTGAGCGAGCGCCGTAACAACGCGCCGCTGGGGTGATGGGGTCAGGCATAACACTCTCTACCGTCTTGACCTTGTCAGCCGTTCCTTGATAACTCTGCGGGCATGGCTCGTCGACCGCGCATTTTTGCTCCCGGTCTCTTGTACCACGTGATGGCGCGTGGCAATCAACGGCAAAAGACGTTTCGCTGTGGCGATGACTACCAGGCCTATCTCAAGCTGCTGGAACACTACCGGGTGAAGTTCGCTGTAAGGATCTATGCCTATTGCCTGATGCCGAATCACGTGCACCTGCTTGTGGAGAGCGGCTCATTTCCCCTCAGCAAATTGATGCAAGGTCTTCAGCAATCGTACACTCAGTACTTCAACCGCAGCTATCGCAAAACCGGCCACCTATTCCAAGGAAGATACCGGGCGATCATCTGCGACAAGGACAAGTACCTGCTTGCATTGGTGCGCTATATTCATCTGAACCCAGTGCGGGCTGGGTTAACCAAACGGGCGGAAGATTATGTTTACAGCGGACATGGAAGCTATTTGACGGAGAAAGGAGCGAGAATCATCGATGGGCGGCCAATCTTAGCAATGCTCGGAAGCCGCAGGGCCTACGGAAAATTTGTCATGGACGGGTTGAGCGAAGCTCATAACGAAGCTTACTACCGGGTGGAAGACCAGCGATTTTTGGGAGAGGAAGGATTTGGCGAGGAATTAACTCGGGAGATCGCGAAGGAAGAGCAACCGAAGAGAAAGCAATCGATCGAGTTGGATGTAAAGAAGATTGCCAAGAGCTTGAAAACGACGGTTGAGTCGTTGAGGGGTAAAGACCGGCGTTGGGAGATTTCAGCAAAACGAGCGCGGTCGGTGGCTCTGTTAGTGCACGAGCAGGGGCACAGGGCCGGCGAGGTTGCGAAGTATTTTGGGCGCGACCAAGCGAATATCAGCATGATGTTGCTACGAGATGCGAGAAGGCAAAAATTGTAGAGATTGTTATGCCCGACCCCACTGTGGGAAACTCTGTGGGAAACTTCAGAACACTTCCACCTGCAAGCCCGTGCGCCAGCGCAGGCGGTCCGCGATCCACTGCAGCGTCGCGACATTGACTTTTTCGATTTTTGGATCGGCCGGGCCGCGATCGAGGGAATAGACCTGAACCAAGAATGGCCGGATCTCACCGACTTTGTCGATCCACAAATCGACCGAATCGGGGTCGGCGTTGGTCACCTTCCCTTGGACAAAGAGAGACGCGAGAAACACGTGGGTGAGCATCTTCAAGCCAGCCACGATCTCACCCATATAAACCGGGCTTGCCGGATGATTGAGCCGGCCAAACAGTTCTTCGCTGCCGGCGTCGAACTTCATGATCTTGACATCCAGGAGCTCCAGGGTGTCGCGCACTCGTTCATTGCCTACCGTTGAGGAATTCGAAAAAATTGCCAAACGCGCATCGGGCAGATACCGGTCCCGCAGCTCTCTCGTCGCTTCAACCACCGCGCGCAGATCGGGATAAAGGGTAGGCTCGCCATTGCCGCAGATGCTGATTGAATCGATAGGCGGCCCGCGCCGGGCGAAGTCCCGCAAAGCTTTTTCCACCGCCCGGACGACATCATGTACAGCCGGCAAGTCCTTCAACTGAGAGGTTGGCGCGATGGTCGGGCCCGCCGTCCAACCGTATTGGCAGTAGACGCAGTTAAAGGAGCAGAGCTTGTAGTTGAGCGGCAGCAGATTGACTCCCAGAGAAAGACCCAGGCGCCGCGATCGCACCGGGCCATAAATGATCCCGCGCTGCAACGGGATGGTTCGCAAAGGCGGCGCCGTAGCTTCTGATCTGATCATGCGCTCCTTACAATCTGGTTTGCCTACCGGTACCCCGGGGGAATAGCCGTAGGCGGCGAGCGCGAGCGATCGGCGCGTGCGCCAAAAAGGCAAGACCGTTGCCGCCGTACGTCTCCGCGATCAAGGCGCTTGCTTCAACTGAAGCAAAGCCTGGGAGTGCCGGGCAAGCCCTCTGGCGCATTGATAACGCAATCGCGGTGCCATGAGTTCTGCAAAACCCTCGCATCAAAATTTCGCTCACAGTTTTTGTATTGGAAACGACTTAAAACAGTCGGGAAGGCCGAACCGGCTAAAAAACCAGCGAGACCTCCAGCGTGAAATTCCTACGGGCTCTCGTGTTCCACGATTTGAGAATTTCGTCGAGCAGATTGCCAATTTGTAAGAAAAGAACCGCGCGTCTTTCGGAATAAGGTTGTTAAAATTATGCCACACCGAGGCGTGGCATCCCTCTTGCTGCTTTAAGGCGATCATTTTTGCGGCGAGGTTTGCACCATGAATCAAGTGACTCGACTGGATTCCCGGCGGGACAATGACGCCATCGAATGGGCCAGGGAACTGCGTGAAACCGAAGCGTGGTTTCAAGGCGAGCGCTTCAGCGAGATCACCCGGCTGCATACGCCTTACGAAGTGGTCGCGCTGAGAGGCAGCGTGCAGGAAGACTACACGGTCGCCCGAGAAGCGGCGGTGAAGCTCCACGGGTATTTGCGGCGACTCTTCAAAGAGAAAAAACAGGAGATCACTTACGGACCTTTTTCACCGACCGGAGCCGTGCGGGCGGTGATGGAGGGTATCAAGGTGCTCTATCTTGGCGGTTGGGCGACCTCCGCCAAGGGATCGGACTCAGAGGACCCAGGCGCCGACCTGGCGAATTATGCCCTCGATCGCGTTCCCAAAGAGGGAGAATCGTGGGTGCGCGCGCTGCTGCACCAAGACGAGCTGCAAAGATCCAGGCGCATCCAATGGACTTCGGCACAGCGCAAAAAGCAGCCTGCGGTGGAATTTAGCCCACCCATGATCATACCCGACGGCGACACCGGACATGGCGGCGAACATCATATTCGGAATCTCGTCAAAAAATTTGTCGAAAGCAAAATCGGCGCAATCCATATCGAAGACCAGCGGCCTGGCTGCAAAGTGTGCGGCCATCAAGGGCAAAAGGTTCTGGTTTCCACAGCGGAGATGATTACCCGTCTGAACACAGCGCGATTGCAGTACGACATCATGCGTGTTCCGGGCGTGATTGTGGCGCGTACCGATTCCTATGACGCCACGGCGATCGACAGCATCGACGATGAACGGGATCATCCGTTTGTCTACGGCGCAACGAACACCGCGCTCGTGCCGTTCAAGAACGTCAATTTAGCTGTGATCAAGAAATTCTATGACGCGGGGTTTAAAGACATCAACGGACACTTGCTCTATCGGATATCGGATCAGGCCTACAAAGCGGCCGAGGAATGGCTCCAAGAAGAACATCTCAACGGTCGAATCGACGACGGGGTCGCGAAAATCGAAAGAGAAATCGGCGCACTCAAGAGGCTGCGCCAGCGGCGTCGCATGGCTCAGCGAAACACGCGCGAGCAGTTGGCCATGGCTGAAATCAACCTCCGCAAAGTCATCGAGGAAACCGTCGATGGCACGCTAGCGGCGGTGCGCCAAGCCTGGGCGGAGACGGCCGGTCTCAAAACTTATCCTCAGGCGGTGGCGGATGCCATGGAGGCGCGGGCAAAAAACCGCGTCAAAAACTCGATGTCGGTGGAGCAGTGGATGGAGGTCGCCGGCAGCGTGTCACATTTCGAGGCGCGCGCGAAAGCCGAATCCATGGGGATCGACATTTTTTGGGATTGGGATTTGCCCCGCAGCCCCGAGGGTTTTTACCAGATCACCGGCGGCCGCGACATGGCGATCCAGAGAGGTCTGGCCGTGGCGCCATTCGCCGATCTGATTTGGCGCGAGACGGCAAAACCGGATCTCGAGGATGATAGGGGTTGGGCGGAAGCCATCCACGCCGTCTCTCCGCAAAAGATGCTCGCGTATAACTTATCGCCATCGTGGAATTGGGATGCCTGGGGGTTTACCGACGAACAAATCCGCGCCTTTGCCGGCGAGCTGGGCAAGATGGGTTATGTGTTCAACTTCATCACTTATGGCGGCCATCAGACCGAGGCCTTAATGAACGGGCGACTGGCGCGGGCGCTTCAGGAAGAAGGCGTGCTCGGCTTTGTGCGGCTCATCCAGCGCGCGCTGCGCTTGGCTAACGACCCGGCGCAATATCCGCAGACGTTCGTCGGCGGCGACTGGTCGGATCGCTTCCGCCGCGCCGCTCGCGGGCCGTTGCTCACCACTTCGTCGATGGGCGGCAAGTCCACGGAGATCCAGCATCGAAAGGCGGTCGAGGTGCCGACCAGCGTGCTCGAACGATGGCTCCGCATGTGGACTGATCATTGGAACAGGCAGGGACTGTACAACCAGGGAGAATTGAGCGTGGAACTCAAGGAGCGCTGGGCGGGCTCCGAGGAGATGATGCTCAACATTTTCGACGAGGCGCGCGACAAGATCGCCGAAATTATCTTCCGAGTGGATAAAGACCGCGAGGGCAGGAAGTTTCTGGCGGTCAAAGATCAAAATACAATCAAGAAGTACCGTAATCGGCGCTTGATGTCGCTGATGCATTTCTTTCTCCTGCACCGCTACAAAACCGATTTGGTCCACTACGTCACGCCGAGCAACGACAATCGTTTGTCGGTGCAGCGCATGATTCACAACGGAGTCTTTCGCGCAGCGCGGACCGACGATCCGAATATCATCGCGATCGAGGTCGATACCGGACGAGCGCAAAAGATCTTCGCCACTGACGAATCGATAAAGCGGTTTGTTGCCAAACCGATGGGAGCGGGCGGATTTCACGCGGTCGCCGCGACGCGCGCGGCGGGATAAACTCGCAGCCCAACTCGAATGAGCGAAAAGGACCGGGTAACTTTGCCGCGGCGGGCCTGTTCTCACGATCTCGGAATTCGTGACCCCATGTCTTGATCCGTGATCGCGCCGAACCCCGGATCGAGCTCAATCCAGCCAGTCTTTGTCCTTGAGCTTGCGCGGCAGGTAGGTTTTGGTGAGGTACTGAAAATCCTTGTTGGCGAGCGCGTCGAGCTCGAATTTCAGGCCGCTGGACAGCATGCCCTTGATTTCGTTCTGCCACTCTTTTTTTTGGAACCACTTATACTTCATCAGCTCTTTGGCGCGATTGATGTCTTTGTCATTCAGTTTGATGCCGACGTTGCGCGGCAGCCCATAGCGGTCGGGATCGGCGCTGGAGAAGCCGATGAACTTGGCCTTGGGGATCGCCATGCGCTGGCTCTCAAAAGCAAGGTTGATGGAACCCTGCTTGACGACGGAGTAGATGTAGTACCCCCAAGGATCATTATCGACGAGCACGTAGACCGGCAGTTTGTAATCTTCGTGCAGCCGGCGCGCCAGGCGGCGCACGCCGCGCGGCGGCTGGCCGTTGCCGGTGAGCAGGATGCAGTTGTAGCGGCGCCAGAACTTGTCTTCCGAGAGCCGGTTCCACTGCGTGCCTTTTTCCACCAGCAAGACGAAGTCAGCCGTGCACTTGCTGATCTGAATGTATTCGGGCTCGACGATGGACGGCACCGAGTAGCCGCCCTTGCCGAGGCGCGTGCAATCGACACGGTCACCGTCGTCGACGAGCGTCAGCGGCCCGACCACCGTGCCGGAATTCTCGGCGCGCACGTGCAATTCCTCGCGCAGAGCCTCAAGGGCGACTTCGAGATCTTCGATCAGCGGGTCGGACTCGTTCTGGCCGTCGAAGGTGTTTTCGTGCGAGTTCTTGATGGTGTGCTTGGTGCGATAATAGATTTCCCGCAGCGAAGTCGTCAGATTGGCGCGCTGCAATTCGGCGAGAGCGTCGGCGACCAGGACGGTTTGCATGAACTTTTTCGCCATGCCGACATTAAAAAACGTCCGCGCTTGTTTTCTCCGGCCCATCTCGATGATGCCGCGCTTCTCGTTGAAGTTGACGTTGGCGAGGCTGCGCACCGGAATCGCCAGCGCCGGATCCTGGCTGCGCTGCGCCGCGGTGATCACGGTGTCGGCGATGCCGATGAGCTTCTTCTCGACCAGGCCGTTATTTTTTTTTGCTGTTTTTGCCGCCATCTTTTTTCCCTGTCGGTTTTGAAGGTTTGCCCAACGCCAAGGTCATCTGCTTTGCGTTGTCCTTGGGCGCAGCGACTTTGGCATTTCGGGCGCCGCCCCGCTTCCCTCTTGTCCGCACCGCGGGTCCGTCGTCCACCAGGATCGGCAGCTCGGGCTCGGCTTCGCCGTCCTCGGCGCGCGCCGCCGCTTGCGCCGAATTTTCACCCGGGCGCGCTAGATCCGGCGCGTTGCCCTCGATGCCTTCCGCCGTAACGATGATCGAGTGCGGCAGTCCCTCCGGCCCGCCGCCGTCACGGCCGAGGATCTCGTCGGTCTTCTCGCCGCCGGTGCGTTTGCTGGCGATCTTCTGCAATTGTTGCCTGAGTTTTTCCTTGGCGAGCTTGCCCCCTTTCAGGCGGGCGCAGGCATCGACGACTTCTTCGATGTAAAGCTCGAAGATGTTGCGGCGGCGAAACTCGCTCTTGGCGCGTTCGCGCCGCCGGAGAAAAACTCCCAGACGCCGGCCGCATTCTTGGAGCGCGAGCTTGATTTCCTTGCGGATCTCGTCGTAGTCGGCGATCGCCTCTTTCGATTCGCTCGTGAACGGCACCCAGACCGAGGCCATGTGAACGAAAACCACCATCGGCCCGGCGGGCAGCGCGCCGCGCGACTGCGCCACGCCGTAGTTGCGCCAAGTGGTGTCGAGCACGGCTTTGAAGGTTGCGCACGCCGACTGCTGATAAAGCAGCGGCACGCGATTGGCGTAACGAATGACCCTGGCCAGCTCGTCGTCATCGTCGCCCTGCTCTCCCTCGGCGAGCGGCCTGGACGGTTCCGAGGCCTTACCCGCCGCCGGCTCGGGCCCTCTGCCGAAGGCCAAGCCGGCTTCGATGACGAACGGATTGCCGCGATAGACCGCCGGTGGGCGCGTCACCGCGGTATAAAAGTCTCCTTTGATCTGTTTGTACAAGCCGTGCAAGATGGCGGTTTCGCCGATCGGCGCGATGCAGTTGCTCGGCGGCGCCATGATTTTGGTCGACTGAATCGCCTTGTAGAAGTTTTCGGCGGCGGCGCCGTGCAGGTCTCTCGGCCTGGTCTCCGGCGACAGCTTGGCGGTTCTGCAAATTTCCTGCGCCACGCTCGACGACACCCGGCTGAACTCGCTCGAGAGAAAACCGGCCAGCGAATGGCTCTTGGTGTCGTGCAGCATCTTCAGCATCATGCCAAATTCGATGCCGTAAGGGTGTGGCTTGATCTCGCGCGGCTGCGGCGGCAGCTCGTGAATCGTGCGCGGGTATTCTTTGATCTCGCCCTCCGGCGTGTGGTAGACGAGCTTCACGTGCGGGTTGGCGATCGCGGTCTGCTCGAGATACTCGTCCACCGAAGCGCGGCCCTTCTGATAACGCCCCTCGATCTCCAGAGTCACCTGGGTGCCGCGGTGATTTTCCCAGTCGATCTTTCGATTTTCGAAAATCCGCGGTTCGTTTTTCTTGGTGTCGATCTGGACTTCGAAATAATGAGCCGGCGCGCGCGCACTGGTGCGCGAGATGATCTGCACCGGCTTGCCGGTGGTGAGCTGGGCGTACATGCCGGCGGCGGAGATGCCGATGCCTTGCTGGCCCCGGCTCATGCGCAGGCGATGAAACTTGGAACCGTAGAGCAGCTTGGCGAAGATGGGCGGTATCTGTTGCCGGACGATGCCAGGACCATAGTCGATGACCGTGAGGCGGAAACGATTGGCCTGGCTCGGCGCCGGCGCCGGCCCGCCATTGGGCGCTACTTCGACCTTGACGATCACCTCGGGCAGGATTCCGGCCTCTTCGCAGGCGTCGAGCGCGTTGTCGACGGCTTCTTTGACGCAAGTGAGCAGCGCTTTGCGCGGGTTGTCGAAGCCGAGCAGATGGCGATTCTTGGTGAAGAACTCCGAAACCGATATCTCGCGCTGGCGCGCGCCCATCTCGGCGGCGGAGGCGGCGAGTTTCGGTTTTGATTCGACGGCTTGAGTGTCGTCGAGCTCGGCTTTCGGCATGGGTTTAGACATGGGTTTTGGCTCTCCATCGCTGGTTAAGCTTATAAGGTCGGAGTACTGGAGTGTTGGAATAATGGAGTGGTGCGTTCAAAAGCTCACCCCATCCAGCGCCCGTTTCGAATTGGATTCATCAAGCGTTCGCGGCGGAATGGCCCACGATGCAACGCGCGCTGTCAATCGATCGGTTTCTTACCCGTTGGTCCAGCTCTCATGTTTTCGGCAGGTCGGGCTGATTATATCAAAGTTGAAGAAATTGTGAATCCTTCGAGAGAAATTTTTCGCGGATCGGCGCGCGAACTCTAAGGAGAAAAAAACGCAAAGGCGCGCACCTCGATACTCTGGCGCGGCGGCGCTCCGGCAGGAGAAGTGGGATCTTCGAAGGAAGTGTGCGGCGTGAAGCGCGCGCGCCCGGCTCTGGCCGAATCGTAGACTTTGAACACGAGCGCTTCGTCGCGCTGCATCTCGGGAAAGTAATACCAGCGGTGAGCGGGGTTGAACTTCAGCCGATAGGTCTGCCCGACGCGATGGGGATAGCGCCGCTCGGCGACGATAAGATCTTCCGCGGCGACGCTCCGGGCGTCGGCCACGGCGAGCGGATTGGACTGGATCGGCCGGTTGATGGCGCGCCAGACCTGAATGATCGCGAAGCGGCTCTTGAGCAACTCTTCCGCTTCGTCAGGCAGCACCTCGCGCAGCCGGTTCGGCCCGGACCATTCGGTATAGTCGTTGTGCGCCGACAGTACCGGCTCGCGGATCAGCTTTTCTTCACGCTCCACTTGGTCGCCCGAACGGAGCGTGTGATCGAAGATCACCACCCGTTTCGCGCCCGACTGTTGTCTGATCAATTGTTCGACTTCCGGGTAATAGACCGATTCGAGCTGCCGCGGATCGAAAAAATCGCCGACGTGGGTTTTATGTTCGACCAGCACAAAGCCATGTTCTTCCAGAGATGTTTGGTTCGCGGGCAAGCGGCCGTTGCGCACCGGCATGGGCATGAGCTGGTGCGTTCCGGTCTTGCGCCGGCGGATGTTGTTGGGGCCGAAGGTTTCGTTGACGAGCTTCTCGCCGGTATCGACGGTGTAGGGAATGCCGGCGCTGATCTCTTCCATCATGGCAAACTCCTTCCGCTCTGCTCTCCGCGTTACGGTTCGATTTTTACGATCGACGCGCCGACGCCGTCGAGGGAAGTCTCTCCGTCGGCGGCTAAATTGTCGCGCCGGGGCGTGTCGAAGTTGCTCACATAGGCCGTGGCGTCGATGAAGACCACGGCGGTCGGGAATTCCAGCGGCCCCGTGCTGCCGTTTTTCTGCACATCGAAGGCCCGCCCATCGGGTTGAACCAGCACGACCGCATTGCGCTCGTTGGCGGCGACCCAGAGGTTTCCCTGCGGGTCGAAGGCCGGACCGTCGGCCCCCTCGAGGAGCGCGCTCTGCGTCATCAGGACCGGAGGTCCAGCCCTGCCGTCCTTATCGATGCCGAGCTTCCAAATCGCCCCGCGCGCCGTATCGGCGACGTAGAGGGTGGTCCCTTGTTTGTCGACCACAAGTCCGTTGGCGGTGAGGGCCTGTTCGGACTTGCCGTCGGGGAGCTTGCGCGTATGCGGCGCAATTTCTGCGATCACCTGGGCGCGCCCACCTTCGGGGCCGGTGCGATAGATGCGTCCGTTGCGCCCGCCGCTGACGTAGAGGTTGCCGTGGCGATCGAAAGCGATGCCGTTGGCCCCTTCGGTCTCAGTGGCAAAAGTCTGGGCGATGCCGGGATGGGCCGGATCCAAGTTGCGCCCGCGGATGCGCAGCACTTCACCGAAGCCGCCGGCGGTCAGGTAGAGATCGCCCGCCTGGTTGAAAACGATTCCGGAGACATTGGCGCGAATCCGCTTGCCGCCGGCATCGCGCTCTTGAACCTTGCCAACGACCACCAATTTGGGATTTTTCGGATCGATGCGCCAAACGTTGCCGCTGACCCGATCGCAAGCGAAGAGCATCCCCTTGGCGTCGGCGGCGATGCTTTCGACGATGACGGTCTGCGCGGCGCTGTTGGGATCGAAGTCGATGAGAAGGGATGCGCGCGGCGCCCGCGCCGCTTCGGCGGCGGCGAAAGCGAGCAGCACAAACGCAATCGGCACGGCGCATCGGTTCATCGGGTTCGTCCTTTGGAAAAGTCCTCTATCGCGCCACGAACGGCAGAGGTTACGTGGAGGCGAAAAGATTTTCGCTTCGAGGCAATTCGCGGTGAATCATTTTTTCCTCACCGCTTGGCTTCCAGCTCCTCTTTGACTTCGCGGATCAGCCTCAGATGCATGACTTTTTCAAGCGGCACATCTTCCTTGATCTTGAGCGGCGCTTTGACGTCGAATTCGATCAGGTTCCTGATGCCTTGCGCCGACGGCAGACCGGGGACGCCGTCCGGCAGCGCCTTGGCGAAGCGGCGAATGCCCTCGATCACCAGAGGCCGGCTCATGTTCCCCATGGGCAATTTCTTCAACGCGATATCGGCGGCCTCTTCGGGCTTTTCGCGGATGAACATCAGAGCGCGCGCCATCGCGCGGAGCCATTTTTTGATCTCGTTGGGCTTCTCGGCGATCATCTTGTCGGTTGCCATGAAGCCCTGAAAGGGAAACGGAAAAAGATCGCCGACAAAAGCGAGCGTGCGCAGTCCTTCTCTCTCGCCGAGCAGAGACTCGTCGGCGTTGACCACGGCGGCGCTGAAAGCGCCGGTCTTCAACGACAGGAGCGTGCTGCTCGTGGTGCGCGACGGCATGGCGACGCGGGTGATATCGCGGCCGCTCAACCCTTCGCGTTCGACCAGCATCGTGATCAGACTGTCCTGGGTATCGCCGATCGTGCCGACGGCAACACGTTTGCCTTTGAGATCGGCGATTTTCTGCACGTCCGGCGCGGCGAGCAGATACCAGGTCACTTTTTCGGTTTGAAACATGATCGCCTTGATGGGCGCGCCGCGCAGCGCCGCGCGCATGCCGGTGCCGCCGGCGCCGCTGTAGTCGACGTTGCCGCTGACCAAAGCGGCGATCGCGGTGGCACCGGGAATCACAATGGTCTCGTTTTCCAGCCCCTGATCGCGGAAAAAGCCGCGCGCTTCGGCCACTGGTATGCTCAGGTAATTGAGCGTGGCCCGCGGCACGACGGTGCGGACGGTCTGCGCCGCGGCGTGAAGTGTAAATAACAGAGATAAGCTCAAGGGCAAGAATAACTTCATGCGTTACGCTGCTGTTTTCAGGGACGGGCTAAACTGGCCGCTAGTATAGCGGTATCAGGGGATGAAGCAACCGGCAACAATGCGGCTGGCAACAATGCGGCGGCGGGATGCGCATCAACTTGGAAATTTGCCGGTCGCAGGATATAGGCTTCAGTAAAGGCGAAAGGATCGGAGGGTGGCGAATGTCGTTGGGCCGAGTCTTGGTCGAAGAGTTCCAGCCGGAAGTGCTTAAGTGGCTGCGCGAGCGGGTCGAACTGGTGGTGGTCAATCCGTGGGTCGAGCCCGAGCGCTGGGAAGTGGAAGTGGGGCGTGTCGAGGCGATCATCAGCCGCAAGGGGAAAATTACCCGCGAACAAATGGCGCAAAGCGGCGGGCGGCTGAAGATCATCGCCCGCACCGGCGTCGGCGTCGATCCGTCGCGGGTCGATCTCGAGGCGGCCAAAGAATTCAAGATCTGGGTGACCAACCAGCCCGGCAGCAACGCGGTATCCGTCGCCGAACTGGTGTTCGGCCAGATGATCGCCTTGGCGCGCCACACCCAAGCGGCGGACCGGGCGGTCAAGGAGAACCGGTGGAGCGATTACCTGAGATTCATGGGCAGTGAGCTCGCCGGCAAAACTCTTGGCATCGTCGGCATGGGCAATATCGGCACGCGCATGGCGCTGCGCGGCCGCGCCTTTGAGATGGATTTGCTGGTTTGCGATCCCTACATTCCCGAATCTCATGTGACTTCTCTGGGCGGCAGGTGGGTAAGCCTGAATGAATTACTTAGTGACTCCGACTTCGTAACCATCCACTGCCCGCTCAATCGCGAAACGCGCGGCATGCTCGGCGAGAAAGAATTGGCGCAGCTGAAACCGTCAGCCTATCTGATCAATGCCGCGCGCGGCGGTATCGTCGATGAGGAGGCGCTCTACGAGACTTTGCGGCAAAGGAAAATCGCCGGAGCGGCGCTGGACGTGATCGCCGCCGAGCCACCTCGCAAAGATCATCCCTTGTTCAAGTTGGACAACGTGCTGTGGACGCCGCATATCGGCGCGCTGACGCTCGAAGCGACCGAACGAGGCGAGTGGGGCGCGGCGGCGGAAGTGGTGCGCGTGCTCGAGCACAAGCGGCCAAAAAATCCGGTGGTCGATGCCGACGAGGCGCGTCTCTTGTTGCCGGCTTAGCGAACTATGGCAACCAGGCGCAGAGCGAAACGAACCTAAGACTGGCGCTCAGCGCCGCCCGCGTTTGCGTAAGACTCTGATCAATATCCGGCAAAGCTCAGGCCGCTTGAGCCATACAAATGCGCCAGCGAAGCCGACAGCGAGCAGCAGCATGGAACTGGGTTCTGAAACTTGCTGATCCCCGAGGGGTACACCGCACTCACCTCGTCCCGAGTCAACACATAAATAAGCTACGCCGCCGGGAGTTCCAAAGAAGGCCGGAGCCTGGGCCACTCTGATGGTTATCGAGTGAGCGAAATCTCCTAACTCGAAAATGCCGTGGCTCGAACCCGCAACAAAGAAACAAACGGCCGGATCGCTGCCGCAACCGGGCGCTAAATTATCATCGATCACAGGATCGTTGGTCAGACCCAGCGACACGTCATTATCGAAAATCTCGAATCTGTCACCGCGCAAGAACACATCCTGAACGATTAGGACTCCTGCCCCTGTGAATGTCCATGGCGGATCTCCGAGTTGGAAAGCGTTGTTTCCGGAGCTCAGGAACAAAGGATCGCATATAAACAAGCAACCTTCCGCGTCTGTCCCTGCCGCGTTGAAATGAAACTGACCCCATGGCGTTGTTGGATCGACGCTCGTTGCCGGGCTGGCGGCTGACTGGCTCGGTGCCGCCAGCAGGGCGAACGCGAAGGCGAGAACGATTATTTTTAACGCTTTGATTCGGTGCATAACCCCTGACCCCTTTAGTGATTTATCGAGTGCTCGAAGGGAGCTTAACGCAGGTTCGGTGCCAAAACCGAATTCGCTGAATTTATTGGTAAAATTTTCGCGTATCGATGGAAAATCTGTAAGACTGCCTGACAGATTCGTGAAACTCGGCAGATTTCGGAAAAATCACAGAGATTCGGGAGCTTACCAAGAGCGTTCGTGTAAAGTGAATTTACAACGGTTCGAATTCGGGATTCTGTGGACGAACCGCGCATGAAACCAGAGGGAAAGCTGGTACTAAGATGAGAACTCAACCACTCCCTTTGAGTGAGCGCTTCAGTCGGTCCTTCACGCCGGCGGGCATGCCCAGAAAATCATTGACGATGCGGAGAATAGCCGCGCCGTAGAGCGGCGTGATCTCGAGTTTACTTTTCTCGGCTTCGCTCAAAAAGCTTTTGTCCGCGAAAGTTTGACTGAAGGCCGCTTCGAGGGCGGCGGCGCGGTCGACGGGAACGGCGCGCGGCAACATATATACCTTGCCGAATTGATTGGGCGCACTCGTCCCGTAACGCAGCAGCATGCGCTTGTCCGCGTCTCCGGTGAGATCAGGGATAGCCGGTATGTTGCTTGAAGGCAGATCGCGCAAGGGTTGATCGGTCAACTGAGCGAGGATGGACCACTCGCCGCTGGCGAACTTGTCGGAGCTCGTGGTTTTAATCGTGCTCCAGGGGTTGAAGAATCCATGGACTTCGCCGGAATCGATCGCCAGCCGGATGTCGGCGCTACCCTTGTAGCCGGCGACGACTTTCAGATTGGCGTTGAGCGCCTCGCGCAGCAAAATCGGCGCATGCTCAAGCGTCGAGTTGGGGATCGCCCCGAGAACGAGCTGCTTTGCTTGGACGCCGAGCAATTCGCTAAACCGCGCGATGTTCGCTTGCCGGGTCACGATCATGACGTAGGTCTCGTTAACCGGGACGGCGAGGTAGCGGAAGCGGGCCATGTCGAAGTGAACGGCTGGATTGGCGAAGAGTTGCTCGAGAATCACGGCGCCGTTCAACATGCCGATCTCGGTGCCGTCTTTGGCGCCGCTGTTGTAGACATGGTTGGCGGCGATGATGCTTCCGGCCCCCGGCATGTTCGTCACCGCGACGGTGGGGCTTCCCGGAATGAAGCGGCCAAGGTGTCGCGCGATCACGCGCGAGTAGACATCGGCGCCGCCGCCGGGCGGAAAACCGACCACCACGCGCACGATCCGGCCGCGATAGAACGCCGCGACTGCGCGCTCATCAAACGCGTTCTCCCCGCTCTGTCCGGAGAACGCCAGACCGGCCGGTGTGACGAGGAGAAAACAAAGCGTACCGACAAAGAGAAAACCCATACGGTGGTGACATGTTTTTGGCGGGCTTCGCGCGAACGACTTCAAAACGGCCGGCTGGCGACCGCCGCCGCAAAATCACCGGACTTGAGCTTTGCCGACTTCGACGGTGCCGTCGGATTTCAGTCTGACGACGTTCACCGTTCCGGTATATTCCGGCGAGCCGGAGTAATGCGCTTTGATGTCACCGTTGCCGACGGCGACCGACTGATTCCAATGGCCGAGCGCGACATAGTCCGCCCCGGTGGCAATCAGTTCTTCGTGGTGTATCAGCCAGGAGCCGATTAAACGGTTCGGGTCGCGGGCTGCATCGACGTAGTGGCCGTGGGCAGCGGCAAGCTGCCATCGTGTCGTGCGCGGTCGCGGATTGGCAAGGGGCGACATGTCGGTATAGTCCAAGTGCGGGTGACCCCAGATCTCCAGATCGAACTCCCGAAACAAAACCGCCTTATCCGCATTCAAGCCGAGGATGCTGACGTTGGCGACTTCGCCGAGTCCGCCCCGCCGGTAGACCGAATCCGGGGTGAGGGGATCATGATTGCCGGGCAGGATCACTACCGGTCTGGCATATTCGCGCAGCATCCCCGCCGCCCGCTCGAGCAGTTCGATCGGTTGGCGGTGATTATCGAAACAATCGCCGGCGAGCAGGACAACATCGGCCTGAACGGCGACTGCAGCGTTGAGCACCTTCGGTAAATTCACCAAGCGATCGCGCTCGCTAAAGCTGTCGTCCGTCCCTAAATGCAAATCCGAACTGTGTATGATCGTGACTTCCGGGTGTCCTGCCATGGTCAGTTAATCCGGCCAAAACTTATCGACCGTAACAAATGCACGGGCAAAAGAAAAGCCGGCGCGATAAAGCGACAAGGGCCGCTCCGAGCGGCCCTTGTCGAATCGGCTTTTTTTGGGGGGGGGTATGCTACTTGGTTGTGCTTTTGGTCTCAGCTTTCATTTCGGTCTTTCCCTTCGCCTCAGCCTTTCCTTTCGTTTCCTTGGTTTCAATGCTGGTGGCGATCATTTTGTACTTGATCGTGACCCTGTCGCCCTTTTTGATGTCACCCATCGATTTGGTGTCTTTGTCCCGGGCGATTTCCCAATTCTCGTTTCCTTTCTTGACCACGATGGCATTGTCTTTGACGTCGACGACCGGTCCTGTGACCTGGTAATCCTTCGCCAGCGCCAGCGCGCCGGCGCCAAGAAACGCTGCAACAACCGAAAGGGCAAGCAACTGTTTGATCATAATTCCTCCAATTTTAGTCGGGTTAAAAAAACGATCACGCTGCCCCCCGATCAGCGCGATTTCCAATCTACTCGCTGGACGCCGCAATTCAGCTGGATTCCGATTCTATAGCTCAGTGGGATCGGACGCTCAAGGCCTCGCGATGCTTGTCTGAGTGGCGTGGAAAAAAAATCGAGCAAGACGGGGAGGGCCACCTTGCTCGATCGATGGGAGACGAACGGGGTTACTTGCTCTTCTTTTGCTCTTCTTTGGCGGTTTCGCTCTTGCTCTTGGCTTTGGCGGTGTCGGACTTCATTTCCTGGCCCTGGGCGCCGGCTTTGGTCTCCGCGCTTTTCGCTTTGGTCGCCTTGGTCTTCGTCTCTTCTTTCGCCGCCTTGGTATCTGCCTTCTTCGCTTCTTCTTTCATCGCTTCGCCGGCATACGCTGCCGAGCCAAGAAACATGGATGCAATCAATACAACTAGAAAACGTTTCATTCAGTATTCCCCCTTCGTGGAGTTATGTGGTCAAGTTTGGAATAAGCCAAATGACCGTACCGCCCTCCACTCGATAGGCTCAACCGGCTTATTCTGGTGACTTGGACGCGTGACCTAGAGTTTTCATTCACGCGCGCTGTAGTCTATATATGAAGTGGCGCGATTCCGTCAAGCAAAATGCCGTTAAACGTCGCGTAAGTTGGCGAAATCAGGGAGGTTGCGGCCATGCCGGCAGAGTTAATGATCGCTCGAGGTAAACAACCCTGCAGCTTCTTGCTGAGCATGGCGAACCGCCACGGGCTGATCGCCGGCGCCACCGGGACCGGCAAAACGGTTACCTTACGGGTCATCGCCGAACAACTCAGTCAAAACGGCGTGCCCGTATTCATGGCGGATGTCAAAGGCGACTTGTCCGGTATGGCGCGGCCGGGAGGCGCTCATGACAAGATCACGGAGCGCGCGCAGCAACTCGGTATCGCAAACTTTCAATATCTCGGCTTCCCGACGGTTTTTTGGGACGTTTACGGCGAGCAAGGCCACCCGGTTCGGACAACGGTGTCCGAAATGGGGCCGCTCTTATTAGGGCGGCTGCTGAACCTGAACGAGACGCAGAGCGGGGTGCTGACGCTGGCGTTCAAGATCGCCGACGACAACGGCCTGCTGTTGCTCGATCTGAAGGATCTGCGCGCCATGCTGCAGTTCGTCGGTGAAAACGCGGCGCAGTTCAAAACCCGGTACGGCAATGTTTCGGCGGCGAGCGTCGGCGCGATCCAGCGCGGCCTGTTGGCTCTGGAAGAACAAGGCGGCGATAAATTTTTCGGCGAGCCGGCGTTGGATCTGGAGGACTTGATCCAGACCGACGCGTCTGGGCGCGGCGTCATCAATATTCTCGCCGCCGATAAGTTGATCAACGCGCCCAAGCTCTATGCGACCTTTTTGCTGTGGTTACTATCGGAACTTTTTGAACGGCTGCCCGAAGTAGGCGATGTCGAGAAGCCGAAACTGGCGTTTTTCTTCGACGAAGCGCATCTGCTCTTCGACGATGCGCCGGAGGCCTTGCTGGACAAGGTCGAGCAGGTGATTCGCCTGATCCGCTCCAAAGGGATCGGCGTTTATTTCGTCACACAAAATCCGCTCGACGTTCCCGACGCGGTCCTCGGCCAGCTCGGCAACCGCGTGCAGCATGCGCTGCGCGCCTTCACGCCGCGCGATCAAAAGGCGGTCAAGGCCGCGGCACAAACCTTTCGGCAGAACAAAGAGATCGACGTCGAAACGGTAATCACCGAACTCGGCGTCGGCGAAGCGCTGGTCTCGTTTCTCAACGAAAAGGGCCAGCCGACGCCGGTGGAGCGCGCCCTCATTTACCCGCCGCAAAGCCAGTTGCCGCCGTTCGTTGCTGCCGAGCGCGAGCAGCTGATCAGGCGATCGACGCTGCACGGCCATTATGAAAAAGCTGTCGATCGCGAGTCCGCTTATGAAATGCTCAAAGCACGCGCGCCGAATACGGAGACGGCGCACGCGCCGGCACAAACAGGCGGTTGGCAGGAACAGGCGGGCAAATTGGCCGGCGCGCTCGCCAAGAGCGCCGCTCACGCGATCGGCAGCCAGGTAGGGCGCGAAATCATCCGCGGTGTGTTGGGTTCGATCTTCGGTTCGACCACGACGCGCCGAAGGAGATAAGAATTAACCACAAAGAGCACAAGGGACACAAAATACGGCCGCGAGGAATCGCGCCCCGAAGCCACGAGCATGTGACCTTTGTCCTCCTTGTGGTTAGATGAGTTACGGTCTTGACAGCGGCAGCGGTTCGTAAATGGTGTCGCCGCGGATCGCGTAGACGGGCGTGATCGTGTGATGGGCAACGATCGTGCCTCTTTGCGAGTCTACCGCCCGCCATTCGCTCTCTTCAATTTTCAGCACGGAAATCTCGGCGGGCGCGCCAACGCGCAGGGTGCCCAGTTCTTCCGGCCGGCCGAGCAACCGCGCCGCATTGGCTGTGGCCATTTCTATGACTTCGGTCAGGGTGAAGCCGAGCGCCATTAGTTTCGCCATGGTCGTCGGCAAATCGTAGACCGGACCGGCGCGGTTGCCGCGGTGGCCGTCGGTGGAGACGGCGTCGGGCTGAAGGCCCTGATCGAGCACTTTGCGGGCGACGTCGAAATTCAAATTGTGCAAGCCGTGGCCGACGTCCATGAGAACTCCGGATTGTTGTGCGTCGCGCACTTGCGGCCAGAGTTTGCCATTGCCATCGAGCAGGCCGCCGGGATGGACGGTGAACATATGCGTGACGATGTCGCCGGCACGCAAATACTTCAGGACGTCGCCGACAGCGACCGGCTCGACGCCCTTATTCCAGCTCTCGCCGATATGCACCAAGAGGGGGATTTTTAATTCATCGCCGAGCTTGCGGGCGCGCTCGAGCGGCTTGAGCCGCTGCGGTCCGAGGGCGCCGCCGGTGGCCATGATCTTGATGCCGACGATGATGTCGCGGTTGGCTTCGACGGCCTCGGCGATCTTCGCTTCATCGATCAGGCGCGGATCGGCGAGAATGCCGTAGCCGGGCCCGGTAACGCCGCCGAGGGTCGAGAGATTGATATAGTTCAACACGCGGCTCTTCGCGTTAGCGGTGACGTAGTTGCGGAACACGTTGAGCAGCGTATGCCCGGCGCTGCCGGCATCGGCGACAGTCGTCACGCCGGAGCCGACGCCGAAGATATCCGGATCAACGCCAAAGGCACCGAGCCCTTTCATCAGGTGAAGATGAACGTCGATCAATCCGGGCGTGACGACGAAATCTTTTTTAACCGCGATGACGGTCGAGCCGTTGTCCTTGAGATCGGCGCCGATCTCCTGGACTTTGCCGGCGCGGACGCGCACATCGAAGGGCCCGTCGCGGCCGCTCGCCGGGTCGATCAGACGGCCGCCTTTTAAGACAAAGTCGGTGAGTTGCCGGTTCATAACGAGTGTCGCCAAAACGGGAGAAGAGCACGGTGACGCGTTACGTCGTGTAATACGCGTTTTCTTTCACGTAGCCTTCCGTCAAGTCGCAGCCCCAGACGCGCGCCCTGGCGCTGCCGATGCCGAGTTCGATGCCGATGGTGACTTCAGCCTGGCTGAGGTATTGGCGCAGCGCTTCGAGATCGCACTCCGCCGGCGCACCCTTCTTGAACACCGCGGCGGCGCCGAAGCGGATCGTCAGTTTCGCCGGCTCGATGCTCGGATCGAAGCTCTTGCCCACGGCCATGATGACCCGGCCCCAGTTGGGATCGGCACCGTAAACCGCGGTTTTCACCAGGGGCGAATTCACCACCAGCTTGCCGAGACGCTTCGCCTGCGCCCAGTTCTTCGCCCGACTCACATCCACCGTGATCAGTTTGGTCGCTCCCTCGCCGTTGCGCGCAATCTCGCGAGTCAGATATTCGCACACCTGAAACAGGGCCTTCTCGAAACGCGCCGGACTCACCTTACCGGAGAGGCCGTTGGCCATCAGCACGACCGTGTCGCTGGTGCTGGTGTCGGTGTCGATGCTCATGCAATTGAACGTCTGATCGACGACGCGCCTGAGCATGGGCTTCAGCGCCGCTTTGGCCAGCTCGGCGTCGGTCATGAGATAAACCAGCATCGTTGCCATATTCGGCTCGATCATGCCGGCGCCCTTGGCGATGCCGGCGATGGTTGTGTCGCCGACCTTGACGGAGATGTATTTGGGGTACATGTCGGTGGTCATGATCGCTTCGGCGGCGAGTTTCAAATTATCCGGCTTGAGTTCGGCCTTGATGCCGCGCAGTCCCGCGCGGATCTTATCCATCGGCAGCGGCCGGCCGATGACACCGGTGGAAAACGGGAGAACATCGTAAGGGCTGACGCCCAGCTCTGCGCCAACGATTTTGCAGGTCTCAATGGCATTGGCGAGGCCGATTTTGCCCATCGCGACATTGGCGTTCTTGCTGTTGATGACCAGCGCCTGAACGAAGCCGTCGGCGACGTGCTTGCGCCCGATAATGACCGGCGCGCCGGGGAACCGATTGCGTGTGAACAGCGCCGCCGCGCGCGCCCGTACGGTCGAATAGATCACGGTCAGGTCGAGGGTCGAGTCTTTGATGCCGACGTTCTTCGCGAGCGAGAGAAATCCTTGAGGGTGGGTAAAATCATCCGTGCGCTGATGCTCCATGAAAGCGATCACTCCATTGGGTCAGTATGTGGACCATTCGGTACGGCAGCCAAGGGACGACTCGTTCCAAGCGCGGGCAATGGTTCTCTGCCTTATAGGCCGCCGCCCGAGCCACGCCAGTGCGCGTTTATTTCGAGGTCGCCTGAACGCGGCCTTTTGCTTCGGATGCCCGCGCTTTCCACGACTCGCCCCTTAACTGCCGGAGCTATGTGACCATTCGGTACGGCAGCCAAGGGACGACTCGTTCCAAGCGCGGCAATGGTTCTCTGCCTTATAGGCCGCCGCCCGAGCCGCGCCAGTGGCGTTTATTTCGAGGTCGCCTGAACGCGGCCTTTTGCTTCGGATGCCCGCGCTTTCCACGACTCGCCCCTTAGCCTTTGATATCCACTAACCCGCGAACTCCTTATCGGGCTCGGATTCTAGCACAGAGCGTCGAGCGGACGGAATGGAAAAACGATCTTGCAGAGCGGCGAGCGCGCTCGACTGTTTGAAAAACAACTTGGCCCGAGCTCGAAACGGTCCGCCTCAGATCGCTTCGAGACGAATCCTCGAATCGACGATCCAGCAGCCTTGACCCGGCGGCAGAGCGATCACCGGATTCAGATCCAGCTCGGCGATTTCCGGAACCTCTTCGACCAACCGAGCGACGCGCAGGAGAATGTCTTCAATCGCCTCGACATCGGCGGGCGGATGGCCCCGATAGCCCTGGAGCAGGCGAAAGCCGCGAATGCCGCGCACCATCTCTCTGGCATCACGATCGGTGATCGGCGTCACGCGAAAGCAAACGTCTTTGAGTATCTCGACGTGGATGCCGCCGAGGCCAAACCCGATGAGCGGACCGAAGGCAGCGTCTTGACTGACGCCGATCATCAATTCGACGCCGCCGGAGAGCATCGGTTGGATCAACACGCCATCGAAAGCGGCCAATCTGTTTTCGCGGGCGAGTCGATCATGGATCGTCGTGAAGGCGCGCCGGACCGCCGTTTCGTCGGCCAGATTCAATTGCACGCCGCCGACTTCGGTCTTGTGGACGATCTGGCGAGAGGCGAGCTTGAGCGCCACCGGAAAGCCGATTTCCCGAGCCGCCTTCGCCGCTTCATCGGTGCTGCGACAGAGCGCGCCGGATGGCATTGGCAGGGAAAAATCCTGCAAGAGCCGGCGCACCGCCTCGGCGCCAAGCCAACCGGCGCCGTTGCGCTTGAGATCGTCCTGGCAAAGCGCGCGCGCGGCTTGCGGACGAATATCGTTGTACTCTGGAATGACGCCGAGCGGTTGGTTGCGCCACTCCGAGTACACGGCGAGCCTGCCCAAGACGCGCGCCGCGTTCTCAGGAAAGGCGTAGTTCGGCAGCCGCTCGGCCGAAGCTGCGGCAGTTTCGCGCACGGGATCGCCGTCCATGATGCAGGTAAGGACGGGTTTTCCGGCGCCGCCGCGCGAGCGCGCCCGCGCCACTCCCATCGCGATGCCTCGCGCGATCGCCGCGATATCGGCGATGCCGACGTGGATGGTCAAAACGATGAGCGCGTCGAGCTGATCGTCGCCGAGCAAAATTTCACTCGCTCGGGCGAAATCGTCGGCGCTGGCGGAAGCGATCATGTCGACCGGGTTCATCACGCTTGCCGAGGACGGCAGGAATTCTTGCAGACGAATCTTGCTCGCGGCGCCGACCTCGGGCACGAGCAAGCCGTTGGCTTCGCAGGTGTCGGCGCAGAGAATCCCCAATCCACCGGCATTGGTTAAAATCGCGACGCGGCGGCCGCGCGGCAGCGGCTGGGCGCTCAGCGCCGCGGCGAGATCGAACATTTCATCGAGGGTCTCCGCGCGCATGACTCCGGTCTGATGGAAGAGCGCGTCGACAACCACGTCGCTGGCGGCCAAGGCCGCCGTATGGGAGCTGGCGGCCCGGCTGCCGGCTCCGGTTCTGCCGGCCTTGACGGCGATAATCGGCTTTTGCCGGCTTACCCGCCTGGCGATGCGCGCGAATCGGCGCGGGTTGCCGAAAGACTCCAGGTAGAGCAGGATGACATCGGTTTGTCCGTCCTGCTCCCAATATTGCAGCAGATCGTTGCCCGATACATCGGCTTTATTGCCGACGCTGACGAATTTCGACAGGCCAAGGCCGCGCCGGCGCGCCAATGAAATGATGGCCAGGCCGAGCGCGCCGCTTTGGGACGAAAAAGCGATCCGCCCGTGCGGCGGAAAATCGGGAGCGAAAGAAGCGTTCAACGGAGCGGCCGGGTCGGTATTCAACAAGCCCAAGCAGTTAGGCCCGACCATGCGCATGCCGTGGCCGCGTACCCTTTCAACGAGACGCCGCTGCAATTCCCGCCCTTCGGCGCCGATCTCGGCGAATCCCGCGGTGATGACGATCACGGCGCGAACGCCGCGTTTGGCGCAGTCGTCAATGACCGGGAGCACGGCGTCGCGCGGCACGGCGATAACTGCGAGCTCGGGGCTCTGCGGGAGATCGGCGAGCGAGGGATAAGCCGGGAGCGATCCGATCGAAGTGGCGTTGGGATTGATCGCGTAAATCGCGCCGCGAAAACCCGCGCCGATAACGGCGTTCAATAGTCGCGTGCCGATGCTGGTGGGGTTGCGCGAGGCGCCGACAACGGCGACCGCGCCGGGATAAAAAAACGGTCGCAAAGAGGCGGCAGTGGCAACTCGGTCGCGCATTTCGGCGCGCGCGACGCTGGTCTCATTGGGAATGACCGACAAGTCGATTTCGACCAGGCCTTGGTCGGTCCTCGTGCGGCAGTCAAATCCCGAGGCGCGAAACACGTCGAGCATCTGCTGGTTTTCAAAAAGGGTAACCGCCCAGAAGCGGCGCAAGCCGTTCGCCACCGCGACCAGAGCCAAGCGCTCGAGCATGAGTGTGCCGATCCCTTTCCCTTGCCACTCGTCGGCGACTGCCAGACCAATCTCCGCCGCGTCCGGCGCCTTGGCTATGTACGAGCCGACCGCGACGACGATTTCACGGTTGTCGCCGAGCTGCGTCACGATCAACGTGAGTTGCCGGCGCGGATCGCTGCCGTCGCAAAATGACTCGATCAATCTGGGATCGGGAACCGAGAGAGAAAAAAACCGCCTGAGCCGCGACTCCTGCGATAACGAGGCGAAGAAATCGACAAGCGCCGCGTGATCGCGCGGTTGAGCGATCCGAATCGTAGCGGTGCTGCCGTCGCGCAGGATCAGCCGACCGGTTGCGGCAGATTCTTGCGTGGGTATCGGTACGAAGTGCGGTTGAATTGATACCATGATGCCGTAGTAGGCCGCCGGCGAGCGGTTTTCAAGGGCGCGCCCCAAGGCACTTGAGAGTGTCGGGCGCCAGAGAAGAAAAGCCGAACAGGCTCCAATCCGAATGCTGGACGGCGAGCGGACGACAGCGTTTGTGCCGATTACGGCACAACCCCAACCGCCTTGCTGTTGCATTCTTTGGACGCCGCCCGCGGCACCCCTCAGACGGCGCTCTGGCAAAGTTTTCGCTGGGCGAAACGCCACAGCTAGTCGCCGTCGTCGGCCGCTGTCAACGCGATGACTGCTGGCATTCGCTTTGCTGCCTGAAGAAAGTAGACGGAGGCAGTAACATGCAGTTGCGAGAAGTGATGACGCGCGAAGTCGAAGTCGTTCGTCCGGAGAGCACCCTCATCGAGGCCGCGCGCAAGATGAAAGAGCTCGATGTCGGGCCAATACCGGTGTGCGATGATAACCAAATCATCGGCATGATCACGGACCGCGATATCGCTACGCGAGCGGTCGCCGAGGGGCGCGATCCCAAACACACCCAAGTGCGCGAGATCATGACCCCCGACGTAGTTTACTGTTACGAAGACGAGGATGTCGATGAGGCCGCGCGCCTGATGCGGCAGCGCCAGGTGCGGCGCCTGCTGGTTCTCAATCGCAGCCGTGAACTGACCGGCATCGTTTCGCTCGGCGATCTTGCGGTGGATACCGGAGATGAACGCCTTGCAGGGGAGACGCTCGAAGAGATCTCCAGCGATGCGCCGAGAGGCCAAGCAAAGGTTCGGCGCGACAACGCGGATGACCGGCGTGCCCGCCGGCAGACGCTACACGAAGATCAAGCCCGGGAAGCCGATGGCGGCGAGACGAGAACGGGATACGTCTACGACCGCGGAAGCGACCGAGAAAGGACGCGGGTTCGAGATCTCACCGGGCGTCAGACCATCGCCGGTTTGTTTCCCGACCGGCGCAGCGCCGAACGCGCTATCGAGGAACTGAAGCGAGCAGGTTTTCACCAGCAGCAGATCGGGGTTGTGATACGCGATCATGAGCGACGAGGCGTCGAACATCACAGAGACACGCACGCAGCCGAGGGAGCGGTGACAGGGGTTCTCGGAGGAGGCGTGCTGGGCGGAGTGGCCGGGTATCTACTCGCCATCGGCGCGCTGACCATTCCCGGCATCGGTCCGGTTCTCGCGGGGGGTGCCTTGGCGGAAGCCCTTGGCGTTGTTGCCGGCACGGCTGCCGTGGGGGCGGGCATAGGGGCCGCCGCCGGCGGGCTGGTGGGCGTTTTAGTGGGCATGGGCATTCCGGAGGAAGAGGCGCAGCATTTCGAGCGCGGCTTCGGCGCCGAAGAGGCGCTGGTTACGGTGAAAGCGGCCGATCGAGTGATGGAAGCGCTGGCAATCCTGGAGAGACACGGCGCCGACACGGGGGCGGGGAGGCGTGCAACGACTTAAGAAGTTAAAATTGAAAACTGCAAAACGCAAAATAACGAGGACAAAGGAAAAAACCGGCGGAGGAGATCATGCTGCACTGCGTAAGCGATCTCAAAGGTTACTCGCTCAGCGCCAAGGATGGTGAGATCGGCCAGGTGGAGGATTTTTATTTCGACGACGAGAAGTGGACGATCCGCTACATCGTACTCGATACCGGCAGATGGCTGCCGGGGCGCAAAGTGCTAATCTCGCCCCGCTCGATCGGCAAGGCCGACCGCGACAATCAACTGATCGACGTCAATTTAACTAAACAGCAGATCGAAAACAGCCCGAGCATTGAAACGGATAAACCGGTCTCCCGGCAGTATGAGACCATTTATCACGATTACTACGGCTTTCCTTATTATTGGGGCGGTCCGCATCTCTGGGGACCGGCGATTCTTCCCAGCGCCGCCGCGGCGCCGCTGCCGCCGACCGGCGAGGAGGAGGCGGCGGCACGCCGCGCGCAGCGCGAGTCCGACGATCCGCATCTGCGCAGCGCCCGGGAAGTGAGAGGATATTACATCGAAGCTACCGACGGCGAGATCGGCCACGTGCAGGATTTTGTTGTCGATGATGAAAACTGGGCGATCCGCTATCTGCTGATCGACACGAGAAACTGGTGGCCGGGCAAGAAAGTGGTGGTCGCGCCCGATTGGATCGAGCGGGTAAGCTGGTCCGACTCGCGCGTCTACGTGAACGAATCGCGCGAAAGCGTAAGGCGCGCGCCGGAATACAATCCCGAGGAGATGCTGAACCGCGACTACGAGAGCAGACTGCACCGCCACTATGATCGCCCGCCGTATTGGGACTGAGGCGGCGGCGCAGTCAAAGGAAAAGGTCGCGAGGCGTCTGCTCCCGGATCGCAAAATCCTGCCAAGACTCGCACTTCTCCGCATGAATACAAAACCCCTGCAAAACGGCAAACGAGTTTCTTCAATCCCTAAATGAAAAGCCCCGCCGCCGCGAGAGCCGCCGGCGCTCGAATTACGGCGATCATCAATGCTTCGGCGCGTCAAGGGGGCGCCGTGCGCGCCGAATGGCTCCAGGGCTTCTTCAGCGCCCACTCTGCTCTCGAGGTGGAAATCGCTCTGGCTCGAAGCGGATCGGAGGTGAAAGATCACGCGCGCGCTGCCGCAGCGGGCGACAGCGAGCTGATCATCGCGGCAGGGGGCGACGGCACCATCAATGCCGTCGCGGCCGAGCTGATCGGCACCCCTAAACGGCTGGGAGTGCTGCCGCTCGGCACCCTCAATCACTTCGCTAAAGACCTGGCCATTCCGCTGGAATTGGACCAGGCGGCAAGAATCATCGTCGAAGGACGCCCGGTCCGTATCGATGCGGCTTCGGTAAACGGCCGTTTTTTTTTCAACAACTCAAGCCTCGGACTTTACCCGCGCATGGTGGCGGCGCGCCAACGCCAGCAGCAGGAGGGCTGGATGAAATGGTGCGCATGGCTGCCGGCGCTGTGGCAAACGGCGCGCAGCTATCCGGTCATGGCGGTGCGCATCCAAAGCGGTGAGCGCGAGTGGATGCGGCGCACGCCGATCGTGTTCGTCGGCAACAACCGCTACGAGCTGCAGGGCTGGGGCATCGGCAGCCGCGCTTGTCTTGACGGCGGGTTGTTGCATGTTTCGGTGGTGCGCCAGACCGGCCGATGGGCGCTGGTTCGGATGATCCTTTATTCGCTTTTTGGCCGGCTCGAGACGGTAAGAGAGTTCGAATCGCTGTGCAGCGAGGATCTTCGGATCGAGACCCGGCGCAGACGCTTGCCGGTGGCTCTCGACGGCGAAGTCGTGGTATTAAATACACCGTTGCACTATCGCATTCACCCGCGGGCGCTTGCCATCATGGTGCCCCGCTAGCATCAGGGCACGTCGCATGCGCATCTTAGTTCACCTCTCGGATCTGCACTTCGGCGCGCTGCGCGCCGAAACCCTCGCGCCGCTCGCCAAGGCTGTGGCGGCGATCGGTCCGGATCTGATTGCGGTTTCGGGCGACCTTACGCAGAGGGCGCGTCCCCGGCAATATGCCGAGGCGCGCGCCTTCCTGGACCGCCTGCCGTTTCGAAAAATCGTCGTTCCCGGCAACCATGACGTGCCGCTCTATAATGTGTATGCGCGCTTCCTGCGTCCGCTGGCGTCCTATCGCCGTTATATTTCGCCCGACCTCGAACCGTTTTACGCCGACCATGAGATCGCCGTGCTGGGCATCAACACGGCGCGCTCGTTTACATTCACAAACGGCCGCGTCAACGAACGTCAAGTGGCGCTGGCGCGAGAGCGGCTCGCGCCGCTCGGCGGGGTCATTAAAATCATCGTCACGCATCATCCGTTCGATTTGCCGGAGCACTATCCGGCGAGCGCTTTGGTGGGGCGCGCGCGCATGGCAATGACCGAACTGGCGCGCTGCGGCATCGACCTGTTCCTGGCGGGCCACCACCACGTGGGAATGGCTCAGCCGAGCACGTTGCGCTTCAAGGTGAGCGACTATAGCGCGCTCTTGGTTCAAGCAGGCACGGCGACCTCGAGCCGCGGCCGCGGCCAGATGAATTCGTTCAACGTGATCCGTATCGCCGCGCCGATCATCGAGGTCGAGCGCTTCGTGTGGCAGAACAGCGAAGCCGCCTGCTTCATGAAAACAGCCGTCGAGAGATTTCGCCATGCCCGAAACGGCTGGTCGAAGCTCGATGGGGAAATTTCTCCGTCCCAAATTGAGACCGCTTCGAAGGATCTTGTCCCGTGATTGAGACGGAGCGCGGTCGCGCGCCCGCCTCTTTAACCTAAGGTACATTGGCATAGCTTTTGGAGGATCAGCCGGACAGGGGGTAACCATGATCCACGTAAGCGGGTGCCACGGCGGAAAAGATCCGTCCGCGCTGCTCGGGTTGATCTGTTCGTCCTGCGGTTTGGGCTTCACTTCGGAACAAGAACTGCGCGATCACCAAGTGAGCTGCCGCAGCAGCGCGGATTTTCTCAAGCAGTTCAAATCTGCGGAGAAGAGGCGCGAAGATCTCAACTGAGCAGCCATGAAGACTTTGGCTAGATCCTGGGGCGAGATCGTCGGCGCGGCTTTGATCGCCGTGCCGCTTATTTTACCGATCACGCCGCCGCGGGAAACGAGCTATTCCGCAATGACGACCGCGGCGCTGTTTGGGCCGGTTGCGCAAACGCGGCCGATCGCCGATGGCCCCGGCGCCGCGCATCTGGTTCTCGGCTTCGCCGACCGCTCGGGCAGCTATCTCGCCAACGTGCGCGTGATCATCGTCGAGCAAAGAAGCCATGGGATCATCGCCAACGTCGTGACCGAAGGCCCGTGGCTCGATCTGCAGATCGAACCCGGCATCTATGACGTCAAGGCAGTATTTCAGGGCGAGGAGCGGGAGCTGCGCAACCTGGAGCTTTCCCGATACGATCGGACCCTGCGCGTCCTGTACTGGGACCTCAATGTGCCGCCGACTGAGATGCAGGCGCGCTCGCTGAGCGCAGTGGCTTGACGAGGTCGGCTTCCATTCACCACCTTAAAGGTCAGCGCCGCCTTCGACGCGGCACGCCCCCTTCCCCCGACGCCGCACGCATGTCAGAGCCGAACGGCTAAAAGCGATTATGGATTTTCGCCTTGACCGGGAGGTGGTCGGATGCGCGTCGTGCCGGCGGCTGTCGGTGAACGCGAGTCTCGATCAGGGCGTGTTCGGGCCAGACCCATATGCGATCGAGCGCGAACAGCGGCAGCCACGCAGGAAAGGTGCGTAGACGCTCGCACTTTCCGAATGGCTTCGCCCGCAGCCGTGAACGGCGTCCGTCGGGACGCCATTCGTTCCAATCGCTTAGGACGATGACGAGACGATCGCGCTTGGGCACAACCAGCTCCGCGAGGGTGTTGGCTTGCCGGCGCCGCTCACGCCGGCTCAATCCGAGATGCGTTACGATGACGCGAACGGTCCTGCCGTGGATTTCCAAATCGACATCGATGGCGCCACGCGGCTCGCGGCGCGGCACGCTCAGGTCGATATTGCGCACATCGAGAATTCGGTGGCGGGTCAGCAGGACGTTGCCATAGTCGCTGTCGCGCCGCCGCATGGTCGGCCCGGCGATCGCCTTGAGTCCGGTTTCGCGGGCGAGATAATCGAGCTGAAAGATCTGCTCTTCAGAGTTGTTGTCCACTTCCTGCAGGCCGATCACGTCGGCTTCGAGCTGCTTGAGAACGGTCGCGATGCGGCCGCGATCGCGCCGGCCGTCCGCGCCAACCGCCTGATGGATGTTATAAGAGGCGACGGAAAAATAACTCCTATGCAGCGCCGTTTCGTGATCGTCAGTCTCGCGGACGGGTGTTGGGTTGCGAATCATCATGATTAAATTTTTGTGACACGGATGCGCGACCGCTTCAACCGACTCGGCTGCGCGTCGTCATTGCGCGGCGTGTGGCGGCGCCAAAGACATTGCCCGGAGAGCAGCCTGGCCGCACGTTTGTCTCAACCCTGAGACAGAGACAAATCCCGAACAAAATAGCACAACTCCCTTGCCGTCTCTTGGCATATCAGTTGCTCCCCACTTACTTGCCCATAGGCTTGTAGCTGTGCAGACGCGCGCAACATGATGAAGAAAAAATCCGTCAAGCTGGCAGCGGTCGGCGATTTACACTGCACCAAGAACTCACACGGAAAATTGCAAGTGTTATTCCAGCAGATCGCTCAGAGCGGGGCCGATATTCTGCTGCTTTGCGGCGATCTCGTGGACTACGGCCAGCTGGAAGAGGCGGCGGTGCTGGCGAAAGAGCTCGCGCCCGTCAAAGTTCCCATTCTCGGCGTTTTGGGCAACCATGAGTACGAGTCAGGCCAGCAACAGGAGGTCCGGCGTATTCTCGAGGAGGCGGGAGTCATCGTTCTGGACGGCGACGCCGAAGAGATTCTCGGCATCGGCTTTGTCGGCGCGAAGGGTTTTGGCGGCGGCTTCGGCGAGCAGGCTCTGCAACCGTGGGGCGAAGAGTCGATCAAAAGTTTCGTTCAGGAAGCGCTCAAGGAAACGCTCAAGCTGGAATCGGCGCTTGCCAAATTGCGCACCGAGCATCGCGTGGCTCTGCTGCACTACGCGCCGATCCGCGCCACGGTAGTGGGCGAGCCGCCGGAAATCTATCCCTTTCTCGGCTCAAGCCGGCTCGAGGAACCGCTCAACCGTTATCCGGTCACCGCGGTTTTTCACGGCCATGCCCACCGCGGCGCGCCGGAGGGACGCACGCAAAAAAATGTGCCGGTCTTCAACGTGGCCATGAAGCTTTTGGCCCATGTTTATCCCGAGCGGCCGCCGTTTCGATTATTCGAAGTGCCGGCGTCATGAGGTTCTTATGGAATGTCTGACGGATCAGAACAAAACCAACGACTTTTATGTCAGCGTTTTAAAGACTCTGAACGAGGGCAATATTCCCTATCTGGTCGGCGGCGCTTGCATGCTCGAGCGGATCACGGGCATCGTGCGGCCGACCAAGGATTTCGATATTCATGTGCGCCACGGCGACATTCCCGGTTTGTTCGCGTTCCTGGATGCCGCGGGGTTTCGCACTGAGATGACCTTTTCCCACTGGCTCGGCAAAGTGTTTCAGCGCAACAACTACATCGATATCATTTTCAGTTCCGGCAACGGCCTGTGCCGGGTCGACGACGAATGGTTCGCGCATGCGATCGACGGTGAAATCTTCGCAGTGCCGGTGCGCTTCTGCGCGGTCGAGGAGGCGATTTGGTCGAAAGCCTTCATCATGGAACGCGAGCGCTACGACGGCGCCGACATTGCGCACCTGCTGTTGGCGGGCGCGCCGAGCATGGACTGGCACCGGCTGCTGCGTCGTTTCGGTGCCCAATGGCGCGTCCTGTTGAGCCATTTGATTCTGTTTGGTTTTATCTATCCGGGCCAAGCCCATTCGGTGCCAGCCTGGCTCATGCACGACCTCTGGATGAGGCTGCGCGATGAAATCGACGGCCCCGCCGAGGATTCACCGCTTTGCCAGGGCACGCTGCTCTCGCGCACGCAGTACCTCTACGACATCGAAAACTGGGGCTATGTCGATGCGCGCTTGAGCCCGCCCGCGGTGATGACCGCCGAAGACGTAGAGCGTTGGACTGAGAAGGCGCTGCAGAAGGATTGAAATGAGAATCCCGCTTCGGCGTCCGCCGCGGCGTCATCTTATTGGAATTCGTGAGTATGTGAACCATACAATTGAGCTAAAGGGACGACCCCTTCCAAGCGCAGGCGATGGTTCTATGCCCTGTAGGTCGCCCGCCGCCTGAGCCGCGCCAGTGTTTATTTTAGAGGCGCACGGCCTAACGAGCGGCCTCTTGCTGCGGATGCCCGGTTCTTTCCACCTCACGTCCCTGAGCGTTGTTGTGTGTCCAGTAATCAATCAATCAGTTGGTCGCCCGGCTTCAAGCCCTTGAACGGCTGACCAGCTATCGCATAGGTTAGATTATACAGGGATGAACAAATCTCGCTTGTCAGGCTTGCTGGAACGGCTCAGCCACGGCTCGCTGCGCGCTCACCTGTTCGCGCTCGTGCTGGTTTCGGTGTTGCCGATACTCATATTCGCAGCCCTCGTGCTCAACCTGTTCGCCCGCCAGGAAAGGGCCTCGCTCGCGACCGGGTTGCGCGAGACCGCGCGGGCGCTGACCTCGGCCATGGATCGTGAGTTCGAGGCGACGAAGACGGCGCTCGAAGCCGTGGCGACGATGGAGGTGCTCGATAGCGGCGATCTCGCCCAATACTATCGAGTGCTCCGGCGCGTGCTGCAGAGTCGACCGAACTGGAAAACGATCATCTTACAGGATCCGGAGGGAAAGCAGATATTGAATCTGCTCAACCCCTTCGGCGAGCCTTTGCCGGAAACCGCCGTAGAGGAGGAGAGCTTCCGCGCGGTGGTGCAGAGCAGACGATCCACGCCAATCAATTTTCACCGGGGCGGAGCGGCCACCGGCCCGACGGTCGGGTTTCGCGTTCCGGTGCTCCGTTCCGGAGAACTCAAATACGTACTGTCCGCCGAGATGGATCCGGCTGTATTCCGGGAAATTTTGGCACGGCAGAAGTTGCCGGCCCAGGGCCTCGCCACGATTGCAGACGGACGCAACGTCATCGTCGCAACCAGCGGCCGCCAGGAGCTGATAGGACAGAGGGCGGGCTCCCTGATCGGCAGGGCCTTGCCCGATCAGTTGGACGGCTGGATTGAAGGCCCCGATCCCGAAGGCGTGAGATCGTATGCCGCTTTCAGCCGCTCACCGATTACGGGCTGGTTCGTCGCCCTGACCGCTCCCGCCGCTCTGTTCGAAGGACCGTTGAAGCGATCGCTGTGGGCGTTGGCCGGTGCCGGGGTGATTTTTCTGGTGGCGGGAATCATCGGCGCGGTCATCGTTGAATCGCGCATCTCTGATCCGCTCAACGAGCTAACCCGCAAGGCCGAGGCGCTGGGCCGCGGACAGCCGGTTGCCAGCACCGGCACGTCGCCGATCGCGGAAGTGGAAAAACTCAGTCAGGACATTCAGCGCGCCGCCTTGCTCCTGGTGGAAAGAGAACGGGAGCGCGATCGCGCGGAGGGCGCACTTCGCGAGTCCAACGATCAGCTGGAGCTGCGCATTATGGAGCGTACGGTCCAATTGGAAGGCGCCAATACGGAGCTGCGCAAAGAAATCAGCGAGCGCCACGCCGCGGAAGATGCCCTGCGTTCGGAGCATGTCTATTTGAATCTGCTTCGCAGCACCGAATTGGTAACCCATGAGGCCAACGGTACGGACGCGGTTTTTGCGGCGGCCCTGGAGCAGATTTGCCGCCATTTGAACTGGCCGTTGGGATACGCCTTGGTCGAAACGGAGCCCGGCGCGGAGGCGGATCAGCGCGTTTTGCTCTGGCACGCCGAAGGGGCGACCTCACCGCAGGCGATCACCGAGCTGCGTGCTGCCATCGGCGGCGCGCCGACCGACGACGGTCCTGCGGCAACGGCGCTGGCCACGCGAAAGCTTGCGTACAGCGCGGACCTATCGGCACAGCGGGAACCGTGGGCCGGCGCGGCGGCCGGCGCGGGGCTGGTCGCCGCCTGCGCGTTTCCCGTGATTGCGGGCGGGAGACCGGCGGGGGCGTTGGCGTTTTTTTCCGACCGCGTGATCTCTTTGGACAGCCGGCTGTCTTCTGTGCTGGATCAGCTGGCGCTTCAACTCGGACGGGTGGTCGAACGCCAACAGGCCGGCGAAGCGTTACGCTTGAGCGAAGAGCGCTTTCGCTCCGCTTTCGATGACGGCCCCATCGGCATCGCGATGGTCGACTTGAAACTGCGCTATCTGCGCGTCAATCAGGCGCTTTGCCAGATGCTCGGCTGCGAGTCCGCCGAGCTCCTCGGACAAAATCTATTTGACAGCGTTCACCCGCTCGATCGCGCCGAAAGTCAAAGACGCGCTCGGCGGCTGCTCCACGGCGAAGACCGTGGCTATAGTTCGGAGACGCGCATGATCACCAAGGGCGGCGAAACGCTCTGGTGTTGTCTAACGGCAACCCTGATCGGCGCACGCGACGGCAGGCCTAACTATGCGCTGTTTCTAGTGGAGAATATTACCCAGCGCAAACGTATGGAAGAAAGGCTGCGCGAAAGCGAAAGGCTGGCCGCGGTGGGCGCGACCTCGGCAATGCTCGCTCACGAGGTCGGCAACCCGCTTAACGGCATTTCCACTACCGTGCAGATGATCGAGCGCGATCTGTCCCAAAGGCGGGAAAGAGTCAATGCAGCGGTATTCTCGGCCCTCGCCGATATCAGAAACGAAATCAACCGCCTGGGCGCGCTGCTCCACGAATTTCGCTATTTGGCGCGGCCGCAGCATCTCGAGTTAGAGCCGGTGCGCTTGGAGGCGATGGTGCGGGATGTCCTGCCGGCCGATGCCTATGCCGACCGAGGCATCGAAGTCGCCATCGAAATTCCGCCGAGTCTTCCGATGCTCTACGTCGATCAGGAAAAAATCACCCAGGTGATTGCCAACCTGGTGGACAACAGCGCCGATGCCATGCCCAACGGCGGCAAGTTGACGTTGCGCGCCTATGCATCGGATGAAGAGATCTTGATCGAAGTGCGTGACACCGGCATCGGCATTCCGCCCGGGGTCAACGTCTTCGAATTCTTTACCACCACCAAACCACACGGCACCGGTCTGGGACTCGCAGTGGTGCGCCAGATCGTCTCGGCGCATGGCGGTCGAGTCGAGTACCACAGCGATGTCGGCAAAGGCACGGTATTTACGGTCGCGCTGCCGCTGGAGAAAAGAGCCCTTCTGCCAAATTAAATGAGCAGACGGACCTCAGTGTCCCAACGCCGCATGTTACACTCGAACACGCCAGGGTTGGCCGGTTTCGCCACTCTGGGACATAGCAAAACCAAAACGGCGCGCGCAACGTCTCAACACCGAGACAACTCACAGGGTCGAATTCGCAGAAACGGGACGCCGCGAAAACTGTCGCCGGGGCGGCGAAAACTCCATCTCAGAGGAACGATAAAGCCGCAGTGACGTTGATTCGCTCTGTCATGTTTTGGCGTTGCTTTTGCTTCCTTATGGGCAAAATCTTGGCCGGACGGAGTGAACATGAGCGCAACTCAGAGCCGCTGGGGCATCGTTCTGGCAGCAGGCGAAGGCAATCGCGTGCGGGATTTCCTCTCAGCGCTCTGCGGCGGGCGCGGCATCAAGCAATTCTGCGCCGTCTTGGGCCGGCGATCTTTGCTGGAAATGACTTTGGATCGTGTGCAGCAGTTGATTCCGCGCGAGAGAATTCTGATCATCGTTGACAAGCGCCACCGGCCAGAAGCAAGCGAACAGCTCGCCGGCTGGCCGCAGCAAAACATTATCTATCAACCAGCCAATCGCGAAACCGCCCCAGGCATTCTGTTGCCACTGGCGCACGTCAGCCATCGCGATCCCAATGCCACCGTCGCGGTTTTCCCGTCCGACCACTTCGTTTTCGATGAAAGCGGCTTCGCCGTGCATGTTGCCGAAGCTTTTGCGGAGACCGAACAGTTCCCGAGCGCCGCGATTCTTCTCGGCATGACTCCAGACCGGCTGGAAGAAGGTTACGGCTGGATCAGCGGCGCGCGCGAAAACCGCCATGGCAAGAGGAGTTTGCCGGTCGACGGCTTTCGCGAAAAGCCGTCGATGCAGGAGGCCGAACAGCTGATGCGTAGCGGCGCGCTCTGGAATACCTTCGTGTTCGCCGCGCGTGCGGCGACCCTATGGGACATGGTGCGGCAAACCGCGCCTGAACTCTACGGCATTTTTTGCGGCATACGGATCATGATCGGCTCGCCGCAAGGCCCGGCTTTCATAGAAAGGGCTTATGAGCGTATGCCGACCGTCAATTTCAGCCATGCGGTCTTGACCCCGTGCGCCCATCGCTTGCGGGTGTTGCCCGTGCCGGGTATCGGCTGGAGCGACTGGGGTAGCGCCGATCGAATCCTCGATTCCGCCCTCCGTCTGGGACAGCTCGACGAGCTGGCCGCGCGCCTGAAAAACCGCCGCGTCGACGATCCGTCCATCGCCACCCTGCTGTCGCGCTATCAGTCCACCACCCCGACGCAGCCGGTTTTCGAACACGCGGCGGCGTAGCAAAGCGTCCAAGGCACTGGCATCGACCGCCGTGCCTTGAATACTAGAACCGAAAAGAATCAAATCCCCTATTTCTCCCTGGAGCCGCCTGCTCTCGATAGGTAAAACAGAAGTTCTAGTAGCAGCAGTCCCCCTTTGAAAAAGAGGAGCTGGGAAAAAATAAATTTTTCAAAGCAAAAGTGTCGGAAGCATTCCTTCTAACTGAATGAGAATACTTAAGTTCGAACTCCGGTTCCCCTCTTTGAATAGCTAGGCGGCGTTCGCCTGGTTACGCCAATCTGGTGCGGCGCCGGGAACGGCGCTCGGCAACGACCGCGCGGACTTGGGCAAGGAATGTTCGTCGTTTTCAAGCGACGCACCACGCAGCGCATTCAACTTCCAGCGCCGCAAGCCCTTACGCAAGTAACCGGGATCGATGCCCAGGTGTTCGCAAACGCTTTCAAAGGAAAACAAGTCGTCGTCGTTGCGCGCCTGGAAAATCCATTTTTCCGCTGCGACATACAATTTTTTCGCCGAACGCTTGCGCGCACCGAAGTAATGCTGAAAACAAAAGATCGCGTCGTTCAAAAGCGCGAGCATGAGCTTTTTTTCCGGTTCGTGATGGGTGCGGCGCTTGTTGGCGTCCAGGAACTGTAAGGGCGCTTGCGTGTCTTCGCTGAATAACCGCAGCCACGGCGCAAAACCGTCATCCCAGGAATCGCTCGAGTCCACGGCGGTTACATCCCAATGATCCATCGTTCACCTCTGTTGCTAAGATGCGCCCGGCTGTTGAAAACGTTTGCTCGCCAGCGCCTGCAAGAGGTCCGTGAAAGTGCCTCGATTGAGCAGGCGGCTAAACTGAGACCGATAGTTATTGACGATGCTGATGTCTTCGATCACGACATCGTAGACTTTCCAGTCATCCTTTTTTAACGCCAACCGGTAATTGACGCTGTGTTCTTGGCCCTGTCGATCTTGTATTTTGGTTTCGACCGTGGCGTTTCCGTCGTCCTGGCGCTCGCGCCCATAGTTGATCTGCTCGCCCTTGTAGTCATCGATGCGGTCGGTGTAGGTGGTGATCAAGAGTTCGGTGAATTGCTCGACAAAGCGGCGTTGATCCTGTGGGTTTTGCTTGGACCAATGCGGCCCGAGCGCGCGCTTGGCCATTTCCTCGAAGTCAAAGCGCGCGCGCAGCAATGACTGGATCCGCTCGCGACGTAACTCCCGGTTGGCCTTGAGCTTTGGATCGCGCAATGCTTCGAGCACCCCACCCGCGGTTTGCTTGATCGCTTCCAGCGCCGAGGGGGCGGCGAGAGCCGCGCTCGCCGCCATCCATACGGCGAGCGCGGTCAGAATGAGCCTGGACGGTAAAATCTCGCCCGATCTACGTGAGTGAAACCAATGCATTGCGCCCACGCTCAGTAGATCAGCGAGCCTCTTTCGATCTGCTGTTTGCGTTCTTCGTAAGTTCGGCGATCGATCCGCCCCTTTTCCAGATCATCTTCGAGTCTCTCCATCTGGCGGCGTGCCTGGAGTTCGTAACCTGCGCCCGTGGCCAGCGCTCCCGTGGCCGTACCGCCCCAGAATGCCGGACTGCAAGCGGCCGCGCCCAGGGTCGCGCTCAGCAGTGCGCCGATCATGATCTGTTTTGCCAGTTTCATAACATCACTCCTTTGATTTTCTTCACCGCGCCTTCGCGGCTGTGAACGAGTTGAGCAAAACGAATGCCATCGGGGTTAGCGAGCGACGATCCGCTCCCTCGTGATCATTGTAACCAACGAGGTTTGCGGTTGCGCGATCGCATCCCGTTCGTCAGCGTCCCAGCGGCGAGACTAATGCGATTGGAGCTATGCGGAAGTGGGACATCGGCCGCCCCGAGGGGTGGGGCGCCGAGGCGGCGCGCAGCGCTCGATCTGGTATCCGATTTGCTCGTTCTGGCTTGGGGTCTGACGTCATCCTCGCGCGCGGCCAGCGAATTCAACTAACAAACAAAATAGAAGGAGACGACATGCAGGCTCAGAATTATCGCCCGAAGAGTTTTAATCTTGGAAGCTTGAAGGGGATTTCCGACCAGACGATCGAAATGCACCTGGAGTTGTACGAAGGCTACGTGAAAAATACCAATGCGTTGAACGCCAGCATCGCCGAGCTCATCGAGAAGAAAAAAGCCACCGCATCCCATCCGCAATACGCGGAGTTGAAGCGGCGGCTCGGTTTCGAATACGGCGGCATGGTGCTGCACGAATATTATTTTGGTAACTTGCGCGCCGGCGGCGGAGGAGTCGCGACTAAAAACTTCATTCATGCCACCGAAATCGCTTTCGGCAGCTTCGATGCATGGAAGGCTGATTTCGTCGGCGTCGGCAGCATGCGCGGTGTCGGGTGGGCGATTCTGTATCAAGACCCGGCGACGGGGCGATTATCGAACCATTGGATCGAACTGCACGAGCAAGGCGTGCCCTCCGGGTTCAAGCCGATTCTGGTGATGGACGCGTGGGAACACGCCTATCTGCTCGACTACAAACCGAGCGAGCGAGGCAAATACATCGAGGCATTTTTCGACAACGTAGACTGGCAGGCGGTGGAGCGCCAGCTGGGGTCTGTCGAAGCGACGCGGCCGGTGGGTTGAGCGCTTGCGCAATGGAACATCATGCAAACGAGCTTAGCAGACGGAAGGCAAATCTTTCCGGAGGGTGCGAATGGCAAAGAGCGAACAGAGACGCGGCGAGAACGAGCGCACGGTTAAAATCGCCAAGGGGATAGCGCCGAAAACCCGGACTACCGCTTTGGAGTATTTCGCTCCGGAGGCGAACACCGTCGCCGTGGCCGGCGATTTCAACGGTTGGGATGCCCAGGCGCACATGCTCAAAAAGAGCAAGGCGGGCTGGTGGAAGACCACTCTCAAGCTCCCTCCCGGGCGTTATCAGTACCGCTTCGTTGTCAACGGCGAGCAGTGGAGCGAAGATCCTGAGAACCCGGTTAAGGAAGCCAACGAATTCGACTCCTACAATTCGATTCTCGAGGTCCGGTAGGGCCGATGAATCGGGCGGCGCAGACGAGCGGCGATTTGAGCCTGCTCGGCGATCATGATCTGCACTTATTCAATGAGGGGCGTCACTACCGGCTCTATGAAAAGCTCGGCGCCCACGCGCTCGACGGCGGGGTTTATTTCGCCGTCTGGGCGCCGTCGGCGCGACGCGTGTCGGTGATCGGCGACTTCGCCGATTGGGAAAACGGCCCCGTTCCGTTGCGCGCCAGGGGAAGCTCAGGGATCTGGGAGGGATACCTTCCTCAGGCGCGCCGCGGCTCGCTCTACAAATACCAGATCGAATCCCATTACGCCGGCTATCGAGTCAATAAGGCGGATCCTTTTGCTTTCCTGAACGAGACGCCGCCGCAGACCGCTTCAGTGGTTTGGGATCTCGACTACCCTTGGGGCGATCGGCAGTGGATGAAAAAACGGGCCGCGCGCAACCGCCTGGAGAGCCCGATGGCGATTTATGAAGTGCACCTGGGCTCGTGGCGGCGCGTGCGCGCTCAGGGAAATCGATCGCTTTCCTATCGTGAAATGGCGCCGCTCTTGACTGAGCACGTCAAGCGCATGGGTTTCACGCACGTCGAGTTCTTACCGGTCATGGAGCATCCGTTTTTCGGTTCCTGGGGCTATCAGGTGACCGGCTACTTCGCGCCGACGGCGCGCTACGGCACGCCGCAGGATTTCATGTATCTGATTGACACGCTGCACCAAAACGATATCGGCGTCGTGCTTGACTGGGTGCCGTCGCACTTTCCCAGCGACGAGCAGGGTTTGGCATACTTTGACGGCAGCCATCTTTACGAACACGCCGACGAGCGCCAGGGGCTGCACCGGGAATGGGGTAGTTACGCGTTCAACTACGGGCGCCACGAAGTGCGCAGCTTCCTGATCAGCAACGCGCTTTTTTGGCTCGAGCGCTATCACGCCGACGGCCTGCGCGTCGATGCCGTGGCTTCGATGCTTTATCTCGACTACGGGCGGGCGGCCGGTCAATGGGTGCCGAATCGCTACGGCGGGCGCGAGAATCTCGATGCCATCGAGTTTCTCCGCCAGCTGAATGAAGCGGTCTACGGCAGCTATCCCGATTGCCAGACCATCGCTGAAGAGTCCACCGCTTACCCGATGGTGTCGCGGCCGGTCTACGCCGGTGGACTCGGCTTCGGCCTCAAATGGGACATGGGCTGGATGCACGATACCCTGGCGTACTTCGCCCTCGATCCGATCCACCGCAAGTATCATCACGACAAACTGACGTTTCGCGTGCTCTACGCGGCCCATGAAAATTTCGTCCTGGCGCTGTCGCACGATGAAGTCGTTTACGGCAAGCGTTCGCTCGCCGGCAAGATGCCCGGCGATGAATGGCAAAAACTCGCCAGCCTGAGATTGCTGCTGGGCTACATGTACGGCCAACAAGGGAAAAAGCTCTTGTTCATGGGCGCCGAGCTGGCGCAGTGGCGCGAATGGGTGCACGACGACGAACTCGACTGGGAGCTGCTCGAACGAGCTGGCCACGAAGGCGTGCGGCGCTGGCTCGCCGATCTCAACGCGCTTTATAGCGCGCAACCGGCGCTCCACCAGCGTGACTGCCAGGCGGGCGGTTTCGAGTGGATCGATTGCAACGACGCCGAGAACAGCGTGATCAGTTTTTTGCGCCGCGGCGCGGATCCGGATCAGACGATGATCGTCGTGTGTAATTTTACTCCGGTGCCGCGCCTGAATTATCGCGTCGGCGCGCCGCGCGGCGGCTTTTGGCGCGAGTTGCTAAACAGCGACGCGCTGCACTACGGCGGCAGCGGCATGGGCAACCTGGGCGGCGTCGAAGCGGCGCCCGTATCGGTGCATGGCCGCAGTCACACGCTCAATCTCACCGTGCCTCCGCTGGCGGCGCTGTTCTTGGCAGCGGAAACAGCGCAGCGCAATACCGGAGTCATGGATTGATGGAAGCCTTGGAAAAGCCGCCACTCCAGCACTCCGGCATTCCATCGCCCGAGGGCCGAGCTCCTCGGCTCGCCCGGGTCCCGATCGCCACCTATCGGCTGCAGTTCAGCGGCGCCTTCGGCTTCTGCCAGGCAGCCGAGATTGTCGAGTATCTGCGCGAGCTGGGCATCAGCGACGTGTATGCATCGCCGATCTTTCAGGCGCGCCGCGGCAGCAGCCACGGCTACGACGTGGTCGATTCCAATCGCCTGAATCCGGAGCTGGGCACGACGGACGAATTTGGCGCTTTGATGCGGGCGATCGAACGGGCCCAGCTCGGCTGGCTGCAAGACATCGTGCCCAATCACATGGCCTACGACGGGCAGAACAAGATGCTCATGGATGTGATGGAGAACGGCAGAGCATCGCGTTTCGCCGAGAGTTTCGACATCGAGTGGAATCATCCCTATGAAAGCCTCAAGGAGAAGGTGCTGGCGCCGTTCCTCGGCGCTTTTTACGGCGAGTGTCTGGAAAGCGGCCAGATTCAACTGCGCTACGACGAAGCCGGGTTCAGCATCAACTATCATGCCCTCAGGCTGCCCTTGCAGATCGCTTCCTACGCGACGGTTCTGAGCAGCGGTGTTGCCGCGCTGCGCCGCCAGCTCGGCCCCCGGCATGCCGATGTGCTCAAATTGTCGGCCGTGCTGTACACGCTCAAGAATCTGCCCAACGAAGAAGATCGGCGCGAGCGCGCCGATCAGATCGCTTTCGTGAAAGCGACGCTCTGGGAACTCTACGCGAGCAGCGCCGCCATGAAAGACTTCATCGATCGCCAGGTGGGACTGCTCAACGGCGCGCCGGGCGATCAGGCGAGCTTCGATGCGCTCGATCGCCTCCTGGCAGAGCAGCTTTACCGGCTGTCTTTTTGGAAAGTTGCCGCCGAGGAATTGAATTATCGCCGCTTCTTCAATATCAATGAGCTGATCTCGCTGCGCGTCGAAGACCCCGATGTGCTGGCGCATACGCACGGGCTGATTTTCAACCTGGTGCGCTCGGGCGGGTTCACCGGGCTCAGGGTCGATCACATCGACGGTCTTTACGATCCCGCCGGTTATCTCGAGCGCTTGCATCGCGAGCTGCCGACAACGTATACGGTGGTGGAGAAGATTCTGGCGCTCGATGAGGAGCTGCCGGCCTGGCCGGTGGCGGGAACGACCGGCTACGACTTTCTCAACTATGCCAGCGATCTATTCTGCGCCCGGGCCAATAAAAAGAAATTCGCCCAGATCTATACTCGCTTCACCGGCGTGCAGGGCTCCTGTCACCAACTGGCGTTTGAAAAAAAGCGTCTGATCATGGGCAAGTATATGGCGGGGGACATCGACGGCCTGGCGCGCCTGCTAAAATCGATTTCGAGCCGTGATCGCCACGCGGCCGATATCACGCTGTACGGCTTGAAGCGCGCCCTGGTGGAAGTGCTCACTTATTTTCCGGTGTACCGGAGCTACGTCGCGCCGGGCGCGTTCAGTGACGCAGACCGAGGCTTTATCGAAAACGCCATCGTCAAGGCCAGGGAAAACAATCCGGGCCTCATCTTCGAACTCAATTTTATCGAGCGGTTCTTGTTGTTGCGCGCGGGCGGCGGGGAGGCGGAAAAAAGTCGCTGGATCCATTTCGTCATGCGTTTTCAACAGCTCACCGGACCCTTGATGGCGAAGGGCTTCGAAGATACGACGCTCTATATCTATGGCCGGCTGTTGGCGCTGAACGATGTCGGCGGCGACCCCGATCGCTTCGGCGTCACGCCGGCGGAGTTTCACCGGTTCAACCGCCGGCGCTCGGAGCACTGGCCGCACAGCCTGAACGCCAGCGCAACCCACGACACCAAGCGCGGCGAAGATGCGCGCGCGCGCATCAACGTCATTTCCGAACTGCCTGAGGAGTGGGAGCGTCATTTGAAGCGCTGGAGCAGCATCAATCGGCGCAAGAAGGAGATGCTGCGCGGCCGGGAAGTGCCGGACGCCAACGATGAATACTTCCTTTATCAGACTCTGATCGGCGCTTGGCCGAGGGCGGGCGAGGATCGCGAGATTTTTCTCAGCCGCCTCAAGGAGTATCTCATCAAGGCGGTGCGCGAAGCGAAGGTGCACACGGAGTGGTTAAAGCCCGATCTCGCTTATGAAGAAGCCTATATGCGCTTTGTCGAGGCGATCTTGGGGGCAGACGGCGACTTTGTCGGCGAGGTGCAATGCTGGAGCGAGAAAGTCGCGCTCTACGGCATCATCAATTCGCTCGGGCGGACGGTGTTGAAGATCGCCGCTCCGGGGGTGCCGGATTTTTATCAAGGCACGGAATTCTGGGATGAGAGCTTCGTCGATCCCGACAACCGCCGGCCCGTCGATTTCGGCTTGCGGCGCAACAAACTCGCCGAGCTTAAGGCAGCGGAAAAGGCCGATCGCGCCGGCTTGCTGGCGCGCTTGCTGGCCGCGCCCGAAGACGGCGCCGTCAAACTCTATGTCACCTATAAAGGGCTCGAGCTGCGCCGCGCCTTGGCGCGGCTGTTCCGCGACGGCGGCTATAGCGCGCTCGCCGCGACCGGCGCCCGCGCCGAGCATGTGTTTGCGTTTGCGCGCCACGACGGCGCCGCTTCGGCGCTCGCAGCCGTGCCGCGCCTGCTGGCGCGTTTTGGCTTGAGCAAGCTCTCCCAAGTGGGTCAACTGTGGGAATCCGGCGAATTGCTTTTGCCGCCGTGGGCGGGGGAGCGCTGGCGCCATGTTTTCACCGGCGCGACCGTATGCGCGCGGGTTACGCCGCGCGGCAACGTTTTGTCGCTGAGAGATCTCTTCGACGGCTTCCCCGTGGCGCTGCTTTGCGGCGAGAGCGGCGCCGAGGAGGCAGCCGTTGCGGTCCGGAGCTTTGACGATGCAGCCGTCGAATTGGGCCATGGAGGGTAGGCGGCGCGTCGTGATCGAAGCGGTCGAGCCGGAGATCGATGCCGGCCGCTTCCCGATCAAGCGAACGGTGGGGGAAGCTGTCGATGTCAGGGCGGAGATTTTCGCCGACGGTCACGATCTGGTGGGCGGCGCCGTGTTGTACCGGCGCTGCGACGAAAGCGGCTGGCGCGAGCGCGTCATGCGCGCGCAGGGCGACGATCGCTGGCACGCGCGCTTCGAGGTAGGCGCGATCGGCCGCTATCTCTACACGGTGCAGGGCTGGATTGACCGTTTCGCCACCTGGCGGCGGGATTTCGCAAACCGCCTTCTTGCCGGGCAAGCCGAGCTGATCGATTTGATGATCGGCGCCGAAATTGTCGAAGCCGCCGCTGCCCGCGCAACCGGGGCGGATGCCGAGAGACTCGCCGAGCTGGCGCGCGCGCTGCGGCGCGGCGATCCTGCGGCTTACCAGCTTGGCGGCGACAACGGCGAAGAGCTGGCAAGCTTGATGGCGCGCTACCCGGACCGGCGTTGGGCCACGACCTACGAGCGCGAGCTGGCGGTGATCGTCGAGCGCGACAAGGCGCGCTACAGCGCCTGGTATGAGCTGTTTCCTCGATCCTGCGCCGCGCCCGGCGCGCACGGCACCCTCAGAGACTGCGCTGAGCGCCTTCCTTATATCGCTGCCATGGGTTTCGACACAGTCTACCTGCCGCCGATTCATCCGATCGGCTCAAGCCATCGAAAGGGCGCCAACAACAGCCTGGTTGCGGCGCCCGGCGATCCGGGCAGTCCGTGGGCGATCGGTGCCTCCGCGGGCGGTCACAAAGACATCCATCCCGAGCTGGGAACGCTCGCGGACTTCGACGCGTTCTTGCACGCGGCGCGCCGCTGCGGCCTCGAAGTGGCGCTCGATCTAGCCTTGCAGTGCGCGCCGGATCATCCCTACGTGAGCGCGCACCCGGAATGGTTTCGGCGCCGCCCCGACGGCGCGATCCAATACGCGGAGAATCCGCCAAAGAAGTATCAAGACATTTATCCGTTCGATTTCGAGTGCGCCGATTGGCGCGGTCTCTGGCAAGAACTCGAATCGGTGGCGCGCTTTTGGCTCGCACGCGGCGTGCGCATCTTTCGTGTCGATAACCCCCACACCAAACCGTTCGCCTTCTGGGAACATCTGCTCGCGGCGTTGCGCGCCGACTATCCGGAGGCGATCTTTCTCGCCGAGGCGTTCACCCGCCCCAAGGTGATGCGCCGGCTCGCCAAGCTGGGCTTCAGCCAGTCGTACACGTACTTCGCGTGGCGCAACACGCGCGAGGAGCTGACGGAATATTTCACCGAGCTCGTGCGGGCGCCGATGCGGGAGTATTTTCGCCCCCACCTATGGCCCAATACTCCGGATATCTTGACCGAGTACCTGCAGTTCGGCGGCCGGCCCGCTTTCATCGCGCGCCTAGTGCTCGCCGCCACCCTGGGCGCCAATTACGGCATCTACGGCCCGGCATTTGAGCTGTGCGAAAACCGCGCGCGCGAACCCGGCAGCGAGGAATATCTCGACTCGGAAAAATACCAGCTTCGGCATTGGAATCTCGACAGCCCCGCGAGCCTCAAGGATTTTATCACCCGAATCAACCGGATCCGGCGCGACAATCCGGCGCTGCACGGCGATCACAGCCTGCGTTTTCACCGGACCGATAACGAGCAGCTGATTTGCTACAGCAAAACCACCGAAGACTGCGAAAATATCATGATCATGGCGGTCAACTTAGATCCGCACCATAAGCAATCCGGTTGGGCATCGCCCGACCTCGATCAACTCGGTCTCGAGCCGCGGCGCACTTACCAGTTGCACGATCTCATCAGCGATAGCCGTTTTCTCTGGCAGGGGCGGCGGCTCTATCTCGAGCTCGATCCGGCGATCGTTCCAGCGCACGTGTTTCGCCTGCGCCGCCACGTGCGCAGCGAGCGGCAGTTCGATTACTTTATGTGAATACTCCATTTCCTGAACCATGAGCGAAAATCGATCCAGCAGCGGTGGTGAAAGCGCCCCGGCGGCGCTCCCCTCAAATCGCGCCGAGCGCGCCCAATGGTACAAGGATGCGATCCTCTACGAGATCCACGTGCGGGCTTTTGCCGACGGCAACGGCGACGGCATCGGCGATTTTCGCGGTTTGACGAACAAGCTCGATTATTTGCAGGACCTCGGCGTAACCGCGCTGTGGCTCTTGCCGTTCTATCCGTCGCCGCTGCGCGACGACGGCTACGATATTTCCGATTACACCGACATTCATCCGAGCTACGGCACGCTGAGCGACTTTCGCGCTTTTCTCAGAGCGGCGCACCAGCGCGGCCTGCGCGTCATCACCGAGCTGGTGGTCAATCACACTTCGGACCAACATCCCTGGTTTCAACGGGCCCGGCGCGCGCGCCCGGGGAGCCGCGCGCGCGAATTTTACGTCTGGAGCGACAGCCAGGAAAAGTACCAGGACGCGCGCGTGATCTTCAAAGATTTCGAGACTTCCAATTGGGCCTGGGACCCGATCGCCAAAGCGTACTACTGGCACCGCTTTTACTCGCACCAACCCGACCTCAACTTCGACAACCCGGCGGTGCAGAAGGCGCTTTTCAACGTGCTCGATTTTTGGCTCGGTATGGGCGTCGACGGGCTGCGTCTCGACGCGGTCCCCTATCTCTATGAGCGCGAGGGCACGAGCTGTGAAAATCTCGCCGAGACGCACGGCTTTTTGAAGCAGCTGCGGCGCCATGTCGACGAGCGCTATCGCGACCGCATGCTGCTGGCCGAAGCCAATCAGTGGCCCGAGGATGCCGCGGCCTATTTCGGCGCCGGCGATGAATGCCACATGGCCTTTCATTTCCCGGTGATGCCGCGCTTGTTCATGGCGGTCCATATGGAAGACCGCTATCCGATCATCGATATCTTAAATCAGACGCCGCAAATCGCCGACGCCAGCCAGTGGGCGCTTTTTTTGCGCAACCACGACGAATTGACGCTGGAGATGGTCACGGACGAAGACCGCGATTACATGTATCAGGTTTATGCCAACGATCCGCAAGCGCGCATCAATCTGGGTATCCGCCGCCGGCTTGCGCCGCTGCTCGGCAGCAACCGGCGCAAGATGGAACTGCTGAACAGTCTCTTGTTTTCGCTGCCGGGCACGCCGGTGCTTTACTACGGCGACGAAATCGGCATGGGCGACAACATTTATCTCGGCGACCGCAACGGCGTGCGCACGCCGATGCAATGGAGCGCCGATCGCAACGCCGGCTTCTCGGAGGCCAATCCGCAGCGGCTCTATTTGCCCGTGATTATCGATCCCGAGCATCACTACGAAACGGTCAACGTCGAAACCGAGCAGCAAAACTTGCACTCGTTTCTCTGGTGGATGAAGCGTCTGATCGTTTTGCGCAAACGTTTCCAGGCTTTCGGCCGCGGCACCATCGAATTCCTGTTGCCCACCAACCGCAAGGTGCTGGCGTTTATTCGCCGCTATGGCGACGAGCTGATCCTGGCGATCGCCAACTTGTCGCGTTTTGTGCAGTACGCCGAGCTCGATTTGGCGGCATTCAAAGGCATGACGCCCCTCGAGCTGTTCGGCCATACGCGCTTCCCGCCGATCGGCGAGTTGCCTTACTTCATCACCGTGAGCCCGCACGGTTTTTACTGGTTCAAGCTCGAGCCGTCGCGCCAAGAACCGGCCAAGAGCGCGGCGCAAATTCCCATCGTCGCAGTCAGCCGATCCTGGGAGGAGCTATTTGCCGGGCGCAACAGCGCAGCCTTGGACGAATTGTTGCCCGATTATCTCGCCGCGTGCAGGTGGTTCGGCGGCAAGGCGCGCGCCATCCGATCGGCCCGGGTGATCGAGGCGATGCCGTTTCGCACCGAGCGCGCCATGGTGTACTTGACGATTGTGCAGGTCCAATATAGCGAAGGGCAGCCCGAAGAATACCTGCTGCCGATCGGTTGCATGGATGCGGAGCGCGGCGCCGAGCGGCTCGGCGGCAGCCAGGCGGTGATGGCACAGCTGGCGCCAAAGGAAAACGACGCACCGGCCGGCTGGTTGTACGACGCCACTGCCGACGGCGAGTTCGCCGGCGCGCTGCTCGACGCGATTGCGCGCCGCAGGACCGTCAAAGGCGGCAATTACGAACTCTCCGCCGTACCGGCCCGAGCTCTGCGAAAGCTGATCGCGCCGCCCTTCATCGTGCCCGAACCGACCCTCCTGCGCAGCGAGCAAAGCAACACTTCATTGGTTTTCGGCGATCGGCTGGTGCTCAAATATTTTCGCCGTATACACGAGGGCATCAATCCCGACCTCGAGATCAGCCGGTTTCTCAATGAAAAAACCTCGTTTCGCAATGTCCCTGCGCTGGCCGGTCACGTGGAGCTGCGCCGGGCGGCACGCCAGCCCGCGGTCACCGCGATTCTGCACGGCTGGGTGATGCACGAGGACAACGCCTGGGATTACACCGTCGATACCGTCGAGCAATTTTTTGAACATTGTCTGGCGCGCCGCTGTCCGCCCGATGAATCGCCGCTGCCGCGGCGCCACCGGATCGATTTGGCCGATGAAGAAATTCCCGCCGCGGCGCAAGAGACGATCGGCGCGTATCTTGCCTCGGCGGGACTCTTGGGCCAGCGCACCGGCGAGATGCATGCCGCTTTGGCGAGCGCGTCGGGCGATGCCGCATTCACGCCGGAGCCGATGACAACGCATTACCGCCACTCGCTCTACCAGAGCCTGCGCAGCGCGGCGCACAAGGCGCTGACGCTTTTGCGCGAGCGCCTGCCCTCGCTTCCGGAAGCGCTGCGGCCGCAAGCGATGGAGCTCGTCGGCGCGGAGAACCGATTGGTTGCCCGGTATCGAATTCTTCTCGAACGGCGCATCACGGCCATGCGGCTGCGCTGCCATGGCGATTTTCATCTCGGCCAGGTGCTGTTCACCGGAAAAGATTTTGTCATCATCGATTTCGAAGGCGAGCCGGCGCGTTCTCTCGGCGAGCGGCGCTTGAAGCGTTCGCCCCTGAGGGACGTCGCCGGAATGTTGCGATCGTTCGACTACGCGGCCGCCGTCGGCGTGCGTAACGGCAGCCACCGTCCTGAAGACCTGCCGCAGCTCGAGCTCTGGGCTCGATATTGGAATCTTTGGACCGGAGTCGCTTTTCTCAAAAAGTATTTTCAAGCCGCGAGCCGCGACGGATTTCTGCCCAAAACCAAGGACGAGCTCAAATTGTTGCTCGATATTCTGGTGCTCGAGAAGGCCGTTTACGAGCTTAACTATGAGCTCAATAACCGGCCCGATTGGGTGGACGTGCCGTTGCGCGGCATCGTCGAACTGCTCAATCGGCCGGAACAGCCATGAACATGCGCCGGAAGAAGAACACAGCGGAGCGTGGATTCCTGGAGGTGGGACATGGCACAACACTTGCTGTTGCCGCTCCTCATGGAGTTTGTCTGCCGCCATTGCTCCGAGCTCTGCGAGGGTGACGCTTACCGAGTCATGAGCGAGCAAGATGGAGTTGTATTGCTCGACATGATTGTCTGCTACCAGTGCTCGCTCGAGGCTCGCGAACTTGCGCTCTCGACGCAAAAAATTGATCTGCCGCGCCGCGGCGTATCGCAGGTTGTCTATCATTAAGATCGCCCGTTGCCAGTGATCAGTGATCAGTGATCAGTGGTCAGTGATCAGTGATCAGTGGTCAGTGGCGCTTCGTTACCTTCATTCCGCCCTTATCGTATCCCACTGTAGGTGAGTTTCCTTCACGAAGGGAAAAATTCTTCAAGGCGAGCCGCAGAACCCTGCAGATTCATTGCGGCGGCGCAGAATACGTACTGGCACGGCCTTTGCCGTATGTATGGCTGAGGTCAGCGTTCATCAAATAAAGCAGCGCGGCGGAGGTAAACAGATGAAAGCTCAATGCATGATCGGTGCGCGGGTTTCGCTCAAGGCCCAACACTGGCTGCGTCCTTACGCGACGGGCGTAGTCATCGAACAACAGCAACGCGCGGTGAAAAATTGGCTGATACAATTCGAACTCGCCTATCCCGGCGGCGGTATCGACGGCGACAAGCTTTGGTGCGATGAAAGTGATTTCGCCGAGGTGTGGGCGCCGCGCGGCACTCCGCTGCGCAGGCCGCAAGAACTTCAGGAATTTTCCGCAAACGGCGATGCACACCGAGTCAGCGTACTGGAAGAGGTCGCGAGCGGCTGAAGCGGACGAAGCTGATAGTATCGTCGCAAAAGCGGGATCGATGCGTAAGGAATTTTCCGTCAAGCAGGAAAACTCCTGACGGCGGGCATGGAATAATCAGCGCCGGGTCTCTAGGGCGTCCGGCGCGAGTGAAAATTTTTCCTTAGCGGAGAAAAATATGGAATCCGTCGAATCGCAAACTGTCGAAACTACGATCAGCGAGGTGATTTCCAGCCTGCGCGAAGACGCCGGTGAAAACGGCAATCGAGAGCGGGAAAATCAAATCATCGCGGCCTACCTGCTATCCGGGCTATTTGGCAGCGATGGACTGTGCTCGCGGAGCTGGCATTGAACGGGCACCGGAAACTCAGCCGCATGAACTCCAACCCGCCGACCCGAGGAGGCCGCGTCCGCTTCCGCGCTAAAACGCGCCGGCGTCGAAGCGAGCGAGTTTGATTTGTTCGCGACAGCCGCGGGAACTGATCATGGACAGCGCAGCGGGAAAGGCGGTCTTGGTGGTCGACGATGAGCAGAACTTTCTCGCCCTGCTCAACTGGTTGCTCACCAGCCGTGGTTATGCGGTGCAAACCGCTTCCAACGCGGAGGAGGCCCTGCAGGCGATCGAGGCGAAGGCCTTCGACCTCGCGCTGGTGGATATTCGGATGGGACCGGTGGACGGACTGGCTCTGTTGGACGAGCTGAAGAGCCGCCTGCCCGGTCTTCGAGTCGTGATCATGACCGCCTACCCGAGCGTCAATGCGATCAAGCAATCCTTCGCCAAAGGCGCTGCGGCGTTTCTGACCAAGCCCGTCAACCTTCCCGAGCTGCTCAACACGCTTCAGGGACTGGCTTGACAGCATCGTTTCTCTTAACAGTTCGACCCTCGACCGGCGTTGCCGCCGCCGCAGTCGCGCTTGATTAAGGTCGATGGCCGTGCCGAAATAGCCCCATGGTTCGGTCTGTGTTTGCGCGACTGTTCGATCAGCCGGCCACGCTGCGCGCGCATCTGATCAGGCTTATTTTAGTCGGTTTGGCGCCGTTGCTGTTGTTCTCGGTGGGCCTCATTCTGCTATTCGCCCGCCAGCAGCAAGCGACGCTGACGCGCGGGCTACAGGAAACCGCGCGCGCCTTGGCCGGCGCACTGCAGCAGGAGTTCGATTCGTCGATTTCCACGCTGGAGGCGCTGGCCTCCTCCGAGGCCCTCGATCAGGGCGCCGTGGCAGAATTTCGCGGCATCGCCGCAAGGGTACTGGGCGGGCACGCCAACTGGGCCGGAATTTCGCTCTTCGACGGACGCGGCGAAAAAATTTTTCAGATTACCAAGTCCGGATTGGAACAGGCGGACCTTGGCCATGATCAGGCGAGCTTGGAGCGTGTCTTGGGCGAGGCGAAGCCGCTGGCGGGAAATTTCTCGGGCCGACCGGCGCTCGACGGGCGCGCCAGCGTCTACGCGCCGGTTCTGCGCGAGAACAAGGTTATTTACGTTCTCAGCGCCGCGCTGGAGCGGCGCTCGTTCCTCAACATCCTGGTGCGGCAGAAACTGCCGCCCGAGTGGATCGGCACGATCACCGATCGCAATCTGACGATCGTGACCAGGACGCGCGACCCGGAGCGCTTTGTCGGTGCGACGGAGGGACGACTGCTGCGGAGCGCCCCCGACGGCGAAGGAATCGTTCGCGGCCGCACGCTCGAAGGCGTGAGTTCATACGCGGCGATCAGCACGTTACCGCGTTCGGGATGGTCGGTCGCTCTAACCGTACCGGCGAGCCAAGTGATGGCGCCATTATGGCGCTCCCTCGCTTATGTGATCGGCGCCGGCCTGGTGTCGCTCGCGGCGGGGGTGGGCCTCGCATCGCTCTTCGCCGGACGCATCGCCGAGCCCATTGGCGAACTGTCGCGCTCGGCCAAAGCGCTGAGCAGCGATAGCTACGACGAAGCGGTGCCCGCGCCATCGGCGATCGCCGAATTGAACGCGGTGGCGCAAGATCTGCAGCGCGCCGCCGAGCTATTGCGCCAGCGCAGCAGCGAGCGCGATCGGGTCGAAGCGGAGCTGCGCAGCCGGGATCAGTTTCTCGAATCGCAAGCGGCCGTTTTGCGGCGCAGCGAAGAGGCCTTGCTGCGCCAGGCGGTGGAGCTCGAACAGCAGCTCCTGGCGTCGGGCCGGCTCGTCGCCGTGGGCGAGCTGACCGCGTCGATGGCGCACGAGTTCAACAATCCCTTGGGAGTCATACTCGGCTTTGCTCAAGGATTGCTGGCAGAAATGGACCGTTCCGAACCTTACTATCACTATGTCGAGATCATTGCCGAGGAGACCCAGCGCTGCGAGAAGCTAGTGCAGGAACTGCTCGAGTTCGGCCGGCCGCGCAACGTTGAATTCGCTCCAGTGCAGCTGAAAACCGTGCTTGAGAAAACTCTCGATCTGGTTTCAAACCGCGCTTCTAAGAGCGGCGTAAGCGTTGCCGTCAACGTCGCGCCCGATCTGCCCTCGATTCGCGCCGACGCGCAACAGCTGCAGCAAGTCTTGCTCAATCTGAGCCTCAACGCGATCGACGCCATGCCGCGCGGCGGCACCCTCTCATGGAACGCGACGCGCGAAGACTCCGCGGGGGTCCTTTTGAGCGTGGCGGACAACGGCCTTGGCATCGACGCCGAAATGTTGCCGAGAATCTTTCAACCTTTTGTAACCGCCAACAAGCGGCGCGGCCTCGGTCTCGGCCTGCCGATCAGCGACCGGATCGTCAAGGCGCACGGCGGTCGGATCGAAGTGGAAAGCACGCCCGGACAAGGGACGACGTTCAGAATTTTCCTGCCCATCAACCATGAAAATGGCACATCGCAATGAAAGCCGCGCGCGGATTTCAGTTCGCCGGTTTCATTGATGCCTTCGATGTTCTTCTGTCAGTAAAAATCCTAACTGGCGGTTTTTTCCTTCTCGAGTTGATCTAATGCGTTAAGCAAATTTGACGCGGATTGACGTAAAAACCTAAATAATTTTTGCCGCAAATCTCAATTGCCGGATTTTGCGCCGGTTTTTTTGCCTGGCACTCGGTTTGCGCTTTCTGGCCGGTAACGAGCTACGGAAAGGAGGCAAGAGCCATGAAATCGATGCTTGCGTTATCGCTGCTCATAGCCGCACTCGTCACCCAATCCGGCTGTGCGTTCGTCGGCGGTGCGGCGACCGGAGCTTTGCTGACCGGCGCCGGCTACGAGGTCCAGGCGAAGCGACAGATGGATAAACTCGAAGACGACCTGAGGAACGAACGGATCTCACGCCACGACTACGAGCAGCGCAAACAGCAGATCGAACGCGGTTCGATTATTTATTAGCGAAAATTGCAGTTGCAGGCTCAGAAACGTGTGCTGAGCCGGCATGCGCCGATTTCGTCGAGGATCACGGTTCAGCCGGAGTTTGCCGAGATATGTTGCGTCTGGGCGGTGGCCGACGGGAACGGAAAAACCGCAAAGGAGGAGACATTTATGCTGGGTTATGCATTGACATTTTTAATTGTGGGTTTGATCGCAGGGTTGTTGGGAATGGCCGGAGTCGCTGCGGTAGCAACGCAGATCGGTTGGATTTTATTCATCATCGGCATCGTTTTGCTGATCGTTCATATGGTTCGCGGCCGCGTGCCGCCGGTCGCCTGAGGTCGGGCCATGCAGGCGAGAAGCTGGAGGCAAACGGCGATGCCGCGACGCCCGAATATCTGTAAGGTCGGTGTTCCGTTTGCCCTCGCGTTGCTGCTGCTGCCGTTTGCCATGATTTGGTTTCTGTGGTTCTTCGGTTTGCTTTAAGCGCAGGCGAAAGGATCGACGAATGAGGCGCTAAGCGCGCTTCGTTCGTCATCCTTTTGCCTGCGACGTGCCGGGCTAACGAGAGTCCCGGGATTAAATTCTGGCGTGATTCGCTGTGTTGACCTGAGCCCCCGCCCATTTACTATCAAATGCTATCGAAGCATCGGTTTTTCTCGCGGCGTGCCATGCCTTCGGGGAAAGCGCGTCGGCGTCCGCGTGTCCCGGATTTGGGACAGTAGGACGCCTTTCTTAACTCTTGTCGGCAGAAGAAAATGTTATAGACTAAGAAGCGGACACGATCCCACCAACGAACGGATCAGCGCAAAATGACTTACGATGCATCGCCCAACGACCGCAGAGACGAAGGCAGCGGATCGGAGCGCGCCGGCAAGATCCTGGTTGTGGATGATGACAAAAACCTGCTCGAATTGGTCAAGACCAAGCTCGTCTCGGCGCATTACGACGTGGTCGCGGCGCTGGACGAGGAACAAGCGCGCGAAGCGGTCAAGGACGATGGTCTCGACCTGGCGATCGTCGATTTGAAACTATCCACTCTCAACGGATTATCGTTGATGGAAGAGTTTCACTCGGTGCGTCCGGAGATGCCGGTGATCATTCTTACCGGCTTCGGCTCCATCGAGAACGCCGTCGATGCCATGCAAAAGGGCGCCTACAGCTATCTCACCAAGCCGTTCGACGGACGCGATCTTCTGTTGCAGATCCGCCGCGCTCTGGAAAGCCGGCGCCTGGCGGTCGAAAACCGCCGGCTGAAAACTCTACTGCAGGAAAATTACGGCTTTAGCAACATCGTCACGCGCAGCGAAAAAATGCGCCGGGTCCTGGAAACCGTTGCGCGAGTGGCGCAGACCGATTCGACCGTCTATATTCACGGCCAGAGCGGTACGGGAAAAGAATTGATCGCCAAAGCGATCCACTTGGCGAGCCCGCGTAAAGACAAGCCGTTCGTCGCGATCAACTGCGCGGCGCTGCCGGAATCGCTGCTGGAGAGCGAACTGTTCGGACACGAAAAGGGTTCGTTTACCGGCGCCGTGCGCAGCACCAAGGGGTTGTTCAGCCAGGCGCACGAAGGGACGATCTTTCTCGATGAGATCGGCGACATGCCGCTATCGATCCAAGTCAAACTACTGCGCGTGCTCGAAGAGCGGCTGTTTTATCCGATCGGCAGCGAGAAGCCGGTGAAGGTCAACGTGCGGGTGGTGGTCGCGACCAACAAGGATTTAGCCGAGGAAGTCAAAAAAGGAGCGTTTCGCGAAGATCTATATTATCGCATTCACGTGATTCCAATCCGCCTGCCGCCGCTGAAAGAGCGCAAGGAAGACATTCCTCATCTGGTGGAGCATTTTCTCAAGCGCATTTGCGCCGAAGGCAAGCAACCGATCAAGACGATTGCAGCGCCGGCGCTCCGGCGCCTGATGTTGCACGATTGGCCGGGCAATGTGCGCGAGCTCGAAAATACCATTGAATATGCCGTCGTCATGGCGGCGGGCGATGTGATCACCGAAGATCTGATCCTGCCGGTCAACGCCCCCGGGGCGGCCGCCGTTTCCGCGCCGCAGCCGGCGCGGCTGGCCGCCGCGGATGCGCCGATGAAGTCGTTGAAAGAGGCGCGCGCGGATTTCGAGAAGGGATATCTCATCCAGCTGCTCGAACGCTGCGATGGCAAGGCGGCGCATGCCGCCGAAATCGCCGGCAAGTATCGAGCGGATTTCTACGATCTTTTGAAAAAGCACGGGATCAAGATTCAAGATTTCAAGAACCTGGAGAACGGTTCGCCCGGAGCGCCGTTCGCCATATCGGACCATTCGACCCCAAAGACGCAAACTCGCAAGGAGCCATAGGGTCGATGCTATTCATGACGTCGACGATGCTGCAATTGCGGGACACCCGTCGCCGGGCGAATTCAAAGTTCAATCCCCCTTCATCCTCCTTTTTCAAAGGGGCAGCCTTTCTCTAGAACACGGATTCTCAGTCTCGGCCGCTCGCTGGCATTCCGATTGCCTGTTATCGGATCACCAGTTTTCCAAAAGCTTAGCAATTGAAAATGGTTCCTCCAGGCAATCTAAAATTTGCAGTTTTCAACTTTCAATTTTTTTCCGTCTTCTTTTTTTGTGCCGCCGAAATTTTTGCCGTTCAAGTGAAGGATCTGGACCTCAACCGTCCCTGGCGGCTGCGGGCGATCGAGTTTGCCGGCCATGAGAAGCTTTCGGCGCGCGAGTTGGCAGACGCCATGCTGACCCAAACCCGCCCCTGGTATCAGTTCTGGGGCGAGCGGCCGCTGTTCGATCCGGTTACGTTCGGCGAAGATCTCGAACGCTTGCGCCGTCTGTACGAGTCGCGCGGATTTTATCATGCGGTGATCAGCCACGACTTGACGCTCGACGCCGAACGCGACCTCGTGCGGGCGCAAATTTCGATCCACGAGGGGCCGCCGGTTGTGGTCGCGGCGGTGGATGTCAAGGTTCAGGGCGTCACCGAATTCCCGGCGACTTTGCCGATCAAAAGCGGCGATATTTTTTCCGAAGCGGCCTATCAACACGCCGAGATCGTGCTGAAACAATTCTACAGCGACCGGGGTTACGCCCATGCCGAAAGCGAGCGCAGAGCCGAGATCGTGCTCGACAGCGAGCAAGCTTTTGTCAATTACGACATTGTGCCGGGACCGCTCAGCTTCTTCGGCGCAACGACCCTCGAAGGTTTGACAGCGGTGGAACCTGAAATCGTCAGGCGCGAGCTGGCCTACGAGGAGGGAGAAATCTATTCGTCCAAGAAGGTTACCGAGAGCCGCGACCGATTGCTCGGGCTCGACCTGTTCGGCACGGTGAATATCGCGCCGAGCGATACGCCGGGCAAGCCGCCTATCGTGCCGATGGTGGCGCGTGTCAGCGAGAAGGAGCCGCGCGAGATCAGGCTCGGCATCGGCTACGGCACCGAGGATGAATTTCGCGCTCGATTAGAATGGCGCCACAACAACTGGCTCGGCGACGGCCGGCGGATCGCGCTGTGGGCCAAATACTCGTCGCTCGAGGCGAGCGGCGGACTGACATTCATTCAGCCGCATCTATTTTCGCCGCGCGGCCGGGCCTTTGTCGCTCTCGGCCATGACCGCACCGATGAAGAGACCTATCTGCTGCAGGCCTCGCGGTTTAATCCGCGCTACGAATATCGCTTCAGCGAACGACTGTCGGGTTTTCTCGGCTATCGGCTGGAGTACAACCACTTCAACGACGTCGATGACGAAACGATCGCGGCTCTCGGCGGGCTTGAACAAACCGGACTCGTTTCCGGACCGACTTTGGGTCTCGCCTGGACCACCGTGGATCGTCCGCTCGCGCCGAGGCAAGGCGAGGTCGTCACGTTCACCATGACGCAAGCGGGCAAGCCGTGGGGCGGTATTTACCGGTTCTACAGATTATTGCTGGAGGGGCGAAAATATTGGTCTGTCGGCTGGGAAATGATTCTCGCATCGCGACTGAGGTTGGGTTTTGCCGATGCCATCGGCGCAGAACGCCGGCTCCCGCTATCGGAACGTTTCTATGCCGGCGGTGACAATAGCGTGCGCGGTTTCGAGCGGCGCCGTCTCGGGCCGAAGAGCGCAGCCGACGATCCAATCGGCGGGTTGAGCCTGCTCGAAGGATCGCTCGAGTTACGCCGGCCGATCTGGCGCGAGCTGAACGGCGCCGTGTTCATCGACTTTGGCCAGGTTGTGCGCAGGCCCTTCGATATTCCAGTGGACAATCTCAAGTTCTCCGCCGGTGTCGGCCTGAGTTACGCCACGCCCGTGGGACCTTTGCGCGTCGATTTCGGAATCCCATTCCAACCGCCGCGCGGCGACCGGCGCTTCCAGGTTCATTTTAGCATCGGCGCGCCTTTCTGAGCGCGGCAGCTTGAAAGTACGACAGCGGCAAAACGGGATGAGCGTCTAAATACTGTGATAACGAGACTGCTACGTTGGTTACGCTGGAGCCTGGGGGCGCTGTTCGCCATTGCATGCGCGGCCGCCGTCGCTCTGGTGGTTTATATCGAGAGCGAAGATTTTCAGCGCTGGTTCGAAACCCGAGCGTTGACGCTGATCAACGAGGAGATCCAGGGCAGCGTCAGCTGGGACCGCCTCGAAGGCTCTCTCTGGACCGGCTGGCGGGCGCATCGTCTCAAGCTCCGGCACCAGGAGCGCGACGTCTTCAGCGCGGATTCGGCCGAGGTCGGTTACGCGCTCTTGCCGCTTTTATGGAAGCGAATAGAAATTACCCGTTTGGCAGCGAGCGCGCCGGTTGTCAACTTAAGTAAATTGCCGAACGGCGAGTGGAACTTGATGCAGGCGCTCTCTTCGCGGCAGCCGTCAAGCGGCCCGTTCCAGTGGACCGTCGCCATTCGGGGCATCAACATCGCCGACGGCGAGGTGAGTTTGCGGCCGGTCATGGATCGACCCGATCTCTATCGTCTCCGGCAGCTTTCAGCGACGGGAAATCTCAACCTCGCCGAAGGTCTGAACGTCCAGCTCGAGCGCGTGGCGAGCTGGGTCGATACCCCGCAGCAGGAGCAAATATACGCCAGCGGCGGTTTGACTTACCGGCAAAACGACGAGCGGCAAAGCCTCGAGTTCGAAAACTTTTGGCTGCAAAACCGCCGCTCGAAATTGATGCTGGCGGGAGCGATCAAAGATCTCGTCAGCCTCGACAGCGATTTGCGCTTGACGATCGGCCATCTGGCGGCGGCGGATCTAACCCGATACGTGAGCGATTGGCCGGCGGGTGTGGACCTGTCGGGCGAAGCTCGCGTAAACGGCCCGGGCAAGGCGATGGACGGCCGTTTCGACGTGCAGCTGTCCTCGCGCGGTCAGATTTACGGCACGGCGCGCGCGAACCTGCTGGATGATGCCAAACCGTACAATGCTGCCGTGCATGTCCGCGCGCTCGCTTTAGCGCCGATCCTGCGAACGCGTTCTATCTCCGGCGCGCTCAGCGCCGATCTGAACTTGAGCGGAGCGGGCGAGGCGACCGAAACGATCGAGGCTAGCGGTACGGCTCAAGTGACCGGCCTATGGGTGCACCAGCGAGAAGTCGGCGCAGTATCGGCGCGCGGCAGCGTGCGCAACCGCGCGGCCGATCTTACCGGCGCGATTGAAGGAGCCCTCGGCAGAGGCCGATGGCAGGCGCAACTCCGTTTCGCGGCCAAACCTGAATACCGCGCGACTCTGGCGCTGAGCGAAATCGATCCGGTCAAGCTCGCAGCGCTGAAAGAGCTGCCGCCGGCGCGCTTGAACTTGACCGCTCAACTTAACGGCACCGGCACCGATCCTTCGACCATGGCGGCTCAACTCGACATCGATTTACAAGCGTCGCACTGGGGCGCGGTGAAAATCGACGGCGGAAAAATCGCCGGACGCATCGCCGGCGGCCGGCTGCACATCCAAACATTGAATTTGCAAGCGGCCGGCGCCACTCTTGCCGCCGAGGGCAGCCTCGCTATTGGCGAGCCGCAAGCGCTCAGCGTGCAGTATCGTCTCCAAGCGGCGGATCTTGGCCCATGGCTCGGACTGATCGGCCAAAGCGGCAGCGGCCGCCTACAGCTTAACGGCCGGGCCGAGGGTACCTTGCCGGCACTCAGCAGCCGGGGGGTGCTGGCGGCCCGCGATGTCAAAATCGCCGAGCTCAGCGCGGCGGCCGCCGATGGCAGCTTTTCGCTGCAAAAAATTGCCGCCTCATCGTGGCCGCGCGGCAGCGCCGAGTTCAAGATCAAGGAGCTGCGCGCCGCGCTCGATTTCGCTCAGGTGCAAGGATCGGTCGCATTGCCGGCCTCGACGGTGCCGTCATTCACTCTAAGCGGCGTGGCGCGCGATGCCAGCGGCCGCAGCCACCGGCTGGTCGCCGAATTCGAGAATCAGCCGGGGGAATGGCGCGCGCGCGCGCGTGAAATCGTGATTGCGCTGCCGGATGGAAACTGGATTTTGTCTGCTCCGGCGCTCTTTACCTATCGCCACGATGATCTTCTGATCGAGCGGCTGAGCTTGCGCAACGGCCGCGCCGCCATCAGCGCGGCCGGACAAGTCTCGCTCAGCGGCGCGCAAGCGCTGACGGTGCAGCTCGACGGCGTCGAGCTGGCGGCGCTGCGCCGGTGGCGGCCGAACGGGGCCGAGCTGAAAGGCGTGCTTACGGCGCAAGCGCAGGTGCGCGGCAGCGCGGCCGAGCCGGAGATCGAAGCAAGCGCCGCAGTGGGCGCCGGACAGATCGCCGGCCAGAGCTATCGCAGCATCCAAGCGCGCGCCGATTACCGCCGCCGGCTGCTCAATGTCGATCTCGTGATCGCGCAAGATGAGCAGCACGACCTATCGGTGCGCGGGACGGCGCCCCTGGTGCTGGCGTGGCATCCCTCCTGGCGTGCCGAGCCGCTTGCGGGCATGGCACTACGCGCGCAGTCAGCCGGTCTCAGCCTCGCTTTCTTAAACGCGCTCAAACCCCCGGTGGAGAATATCGCCGGTGAAATCGCTCTCGACATTGTTCTTTCAGGCAGCCTCGCCGATCCGCAGGCGCGCGGCAGCTTCGAGTTGTCGAACGGGGCGTTCGGCGTCAAGCGTCTAGGTTTGCGCCTGAACGAGATCAACGTTGCGGGAAACGCCGACGCGCGGCGTCTCATTGTCAGCCGGCTTGCGGCGCGCTCGGGCAAGGGCGCCATCACGGGAAAAGGTGTGGTTTCGCTGGCGCGCTACGTGCCCGAGGAGCTGAGCCTGAGCGTGGCGGCGCGGCGTTGGCCGGCGCTGTCGACCGAGCGCTATCAAGCGGTCATCGACGCCGACCTGCGCGCGCAGGGGCCGCTCAGCGCGCCGACAGTTTCAGGAAGCGTCGAAGTCCTCGAAGGCACGCTGCGGCCGCGCTTGGCCGCGCTGGAAAAAAGCTCGGTCGCGCTCGAACGCGATCCGACAATCGTTGTCGTCAGTCAGCGCGGCGGCGCGCCGATCAAAGCTCCGTCCGCGGCAGATAAGCGCGATGACAACGGTTTGTGGAGCGCCCTTGCGCTCGATCTGAAAGTGGCGATCCCGAGAAATCTCTGGGTACGCCATCCGAACGCCAATGTCGAGCTTTCCGGCCATATCGCGATGGCGAAAAAAGCGCGCGCTGAGCCGGCGCTCACCGGCACAATCGAGGCGGTGCGCGGCTGGGCCGGATTTCAAGGGCGCCGCTTCGAGATCGCGCGCGGCGTGGTGCAATTCACCGGCGCTCAACCGATCAACCCGAGCCTCGACATCGTCGCCGAATATCGAGTGACCGATTATCAGATCAGCGCCCTGGTCGGGGGCACGGCAGAAAAGCCGACCCTCAACCTGCGCAGCGACCCCAGCCTGGAGCAGTCCGACATCCTGGCGCTGCTCTTGTTCGGTAAGCCAACCTCGGAGTTGACCGGCAATCAACAGCTCTCGCTGCGTCAAAACGCCATCGACATCGGCACCGGCTTTGCCGCCTCCCAGTTGACCAAAACGGTCGCCGATGCGCTCGGCTTGGAGCGTTTGGGGCTCGATCTCAGCGATTTGAGCTATTCCGGCGGCCAGGTGCGGGTTGGCAGCTACGTCGGCCAACAGACTTTCGTATCGTTTGGCCAGGAGGTAAGCGGAAAGTACGGGCGCGAGATCTCGGTTGAGTACCAGCTCACGCCGAGCGTGCGCATCGACGCGACCCGCGGCATCACCGGCAACAACGGCATCGATATCATCTGGCACAAGCGCTACTGAATGATCGAAAATGGATGATGGAAAATCATGGAAAGAAAAGATCGGAGCGGTGCTTCGCTACTCGTCGCCATGAACAAGATTGTCTTGAAGATTTTCCCGGTCGACGATGATGCGCCGGCCTTCCCGCGAGATGATCTTTTCGCGGTCGAAGTGGTTCAAATACTCCGTGACTTGCTGGCGCGAGGCGCCGACGATAGCGGCCAAGAGCTCATGGCTGATATTGAGGTCAATGTGCAAGCCGCGGCGATGCGGTTTGCCGAAGCGCTCGGCCAAGTGGAGCAACTCCAGAGCGAGGCGCTTGCGCAGATCCAGTCCGATGCCCTTGATACAGTGAACGTGCATGTTGCGCTGGGGTTCGCTCGCGATTCGGTGCCATTGCAAATAGGTGTGGTAGGGGATGCCCAACAACAATTCCACCAGCGATTTTCCATTGATCGCGGCCACGGTGGTTTTCTCGAACGCGACGGCACGGAACGGGTAGCGCGCGTTCAGATCTAACGCCTCCAAGCCGAAAAGCTCGCCTTGCGGCACCAGTGCCACGACAGTTTGCCGGTCGCGGCTCAAGTAGTCGATCTGAACGACGCCGGTGAGCAGGATGAAAACCGACTCCGCTTTTCGTTCCTGATCCACGATAGTCTGTTTTTTTTCAAACGTGCGCAGCGCCAACTTAGCGGCCAATGAGTTGAGCGTCGTGAGCGGGAAGAGCGCCAAGCTGGTCGTTTCCTGAAGATATTTTCCCGAAATTTTTTGCATATAATATGTCGATTTTTAAAGCTTCACGCGAGCTCCCTTGTAGCTGGGTGCAAATCCCGTGCTAACACCCGGCAGGTTGACAGTCGCTGGGGTTTTTCAATCGTCCTGATCGCGCCGATCGAGAGATTTTTGCAGTTCTTTAAGGGCCGCTTGGAGCTGAGCACGGAGTTCGCTCACCTGGGCTGTCGGCGCGCCCTGCGCTACGGCCGCCTCGAATTGAACCAGGCATTCACAAAACCGGTTCAATCTATCTCTCAATTCGTCGTCAATCATGTGCCGAACTTTCTCCCGCCGACTTCGATGCATCCTTCGCGCGGACGCTCTCGGTCCCAGCTATAGGACTTTTACAGTGACTTTGTTGCAGGAACGGATCTATAGCAGAGATGTTGGAACCGGTCTGTCAGATTGCCGACAGGTAAGAACGAGTCGGTTTAGCCAGCGACCTTGTGATCCTGCGGGCGCAAAAGGCGGAGCGAGACGACCAAAGCGACGGCGAGAATCGTCAGGATGCCAAGCTCCCAGAGGGCGTGTTGAAAGACCGTTTCATTCTCCGTGAGCAGCTTCGACAGTTCGGCAGTGAGCACGATGATGCGCCGGCTGACGGCGATGACCGCAACGATTAAAAACGGTTGCGGCTCGAGAACATGCTCGCGGAAGGAAACTTTGACCGTAAACAGCAGCTCGACGATGATGATGACGAACAACAGCTGTCCGAGCAAAGCGACGATGTTCTCGTCAATCTTGCCGCTCCACAAGACATGCCAAAACCCGATCGCTTCGGCAATGAGCAAAGCGAAAGCGCCGATCGAAAGCAGGATTCCGAGACCCAGATAAACCGCGTCTTCCGCATAGCTTAAGAGGGCGATAAGCCCTGGGCGCAGACTGCGCTCATTGGTCTTGCGCGCCGAATGGTTGGCCATATCACTCTATATTTTGTCCTCGGACGGCGCGCCCCGGTCGAGCCAATCGCGGAACTGCGGCAGCTCTTGGGCCAGGCGCCACTCTTCGATGACCTGCAGTGCCGTGGCGCGGAGAGCGCCCGCGGGAACTTCCCCGCTCTGAATTCGACAATACTCCTGCAGCCAGGCTTCGAAATCGCCGGCGCCCGGATCGTCGCGCACCGCGCGCTCGAGCAGAGCGCGTTTGATGGCGATGCCGATGGCGTCCGGGGTGGTATCGCGCTGGCGCCGTTTGCGGCGTCCATCGCTCGCTTCGAGCGCGCTCAGCAAGGCGCGGCAGATTTCGGCCGGGCGCGGGCGGCATTCAAAACGGCAATCGTCAGATTTCACATTTGACATGGAGAGCGCTCACGTGCACGCCGGGATCGTAACCAGGGTTGGCGGGGCGCACGTAACCTGCATCGAGGGCTGCGATATCGAGATCGACGCTGGCAAGATCGTCGAGCAGCACCGCTTCGGGCGGGCTCCCTTGCAGCACGGTGAAAGTCTTGACGTAGCCGCGGCAACGTTTACAGCCGTCTATCCGCCGCGCCTCGCCGCCGGTGGTTTGAACGAGAGAAGTCAATTGGCGGTGCTCCGCCATATCGCAGTAGGGACAGCGCAGGCACTCGGCGGGCCATGCGGTGCCGCACCGGCCGCAGCGCAACCGGCGGGTGCGCTCGATCCCTTGTTCTTCGACGAAGGCCGGCCAAGCGCCGCAAATCGGGCAATAGCCCTGTGACAATCCTTCGGGTATCAATGCGCTCCAGCGGCGCCGGCAGGCATGCAAGAACGGTACGGCCGCCAAATCGGCCAGCGCACGCAACGTCTTCGCCTCGACCTGGAGCGCTTGGGCGAGATCGTCGAAGCGCGGCGCGCTCTGACAAATCGACGCTTGCAGCAATTCGAGGATTCTCTCGCGCAAGACGCTGCGGTCGAGGCGGCGCAGCCCGGCTGACTCGGCGTTGGTGAGTGGAGCGGCCAAGCGGAGCAGCTTGTCGAACCAGCGCAGCGTTTCCTGCGCTTCTGCGAAGATGGTTGCGCCGGTGAGAAACGGCATTTTGCCGCTCTCGACCGGCGGGCGCAGCGGCACATAGGCCTGCCACCTGGAATCTTGCGAGTCGCGCAAAACGGCTTGGAGCAGCGACAACCATGGCTCCCACTCGGGATATTCCCGCTGCAAGCGCGCCAGGCGAGTATCGGCGGACGATATCATCCGCGCGTTCCCTGCCGGGCGTGCTGCGCCGATTCCAATGGCGGAGTTGCGCTGCCGATCAACTTCGGCGTCTGCCAGTAAGGCCGCGACCCGGCGTGCATCTCGATGTTGCGCGTGCGGTTGCCGACATCGGCTCCCGGACCGCCGCCGCGGACGCGACGGGCTTCCGGGCTCGAACAGGCGGCGAAGAGCAGCGCGGCGAGCAGCAACGAAGGCGCCGCGCGGCGGGAAAAGGGGACAGTCCCCAGGCGGAAGCGGGACTGTCCCCGGTCTGATTGAATCATAGCGCGATTCCCTCCGAGGCGAACAGGATGGTGAAGCGCAAGAGAAAACCGCCGAGAAGAATCAGCAGAGCGCTCAAGTTCAGGCGGAGGAGGCTGATGCGGCGCCTGCGCCAACGCAGCGCCAACGGCAGCAGCATGCCGGCGACGATCACGGCCAGGAGCAGCAACCCCCAAGCGCTCATCCAGACGCGAAACACCGAGCCGAGAGAAAGGAGGAACGCGAACAGAAGGACCAACTCGAGCGCCAGCACCCAGCCGTCAAACCGCTCGAGCGAGCGTAGCCCCGGCATCGTCCATCCCGAGCGCTCGGCGAGCAGAATGATCAGAGCCGCCGAAATCGAAGCGGCGGAGACGATGAAGAGGAGACCCAGAATCGGCGAGTCCGACCAGATCGGACGATTCGTGACCGCGAGCAGCACACCGGTGTAACCGGCGATGTAAAAACCGAACAATGCGCCGAGGCCCGACCAGAGGGTGGCGAAGACGCCGGGACGGCGGAACCGGCGGGCAAAGCGCCAAGAGAGTCGGTCGGTGTCGGCGAGAGCGCCGAGGAACGAGACAAACGAGAACAGGCCGAAGAGGAGCAGCGCCCAGGCGCCGATCGACATCGGCGAGTAAGACTTGAACATCGGCTGCCACGTGTTCGACTCGATCAGCATGTGCCAGAAGCGCTCCGGGCGGGAGAGATCGACAATCAAGAGGAGGCCGCTGATCACGACGCAGGGAAAGGCGATCAGATAGCCGGTGCGCGCGAGCGGCCGATCCTCGCGCCGGCCGAAAAAGTCGATCAGCGCGGCGAGAAAATAGCTACCGCCGGCGAGACCGCCAAAGAAGAAATAGCAGGCGATCAGCCAGCGCCAGTGCGGCGCCAGGGTAAAAAAGGTGCTTGAAGGTGCATCGATCATTGCGGACTCCTCATCAACTGGGACTTGGAGTAGTGGAGTGTTGGAGTAGAAAATTGGAGTGCTGGAGTATTGGAGTAGTGGAGTGATGGTTCCGAATCGGACACCCAACACTCCAGTACTCCAACACTCCAATACTCCCCAATACTCCAGGATTTTCCGTGCGCCAACATCAACGCATTTCCCTGGCCCGCGCTTCCTCGTCCAAGCGCCGGCCGCGGTCGCGGAAATTGAATATCCCAAGGAGCCCCACTAACAGCGCGCCCAAAACAGTAAACACCGAGGCGGAAACCAGATTGCGCGTGGGCATTTTCGGATCCGGCGGCAGGCCGTAAACTTCAGGCCGGTCGACCAGCAAGTAAAACGAATTCAAGCCGCCGAGCATCTTTTCATCGGCGCCGTAGAGATAAGCACGCTTCTCGCCGTTATCGTGCAAATGCTTGACTCTGGCATCAGCGCGCTGGCGCAGTTCGGCGATGGTGCCGAACTGGATGGAGTCGGTCGGGCACGCTTTCGAGCAGGCAGGCTCCATGCCGCCTTGCAGCCGGTCGTAGCATAGCGTGCATTTCTGCGCCGTGTTCGACACCGGGTTGATATCGATGACTCCGAACGGACAGGCCGCGATGCAGTCGCGGCAGCCGTTGCAAGCGTCCGATTGAATGACGACGGTGTCGAACTCCGTACGGACGATCGCCCCCGTCGGGCAAACTTCCAGGCAGGCGGCGTTGACGCAGTGTTTGCAGACGTCGCTCATCAAGAGCCAGCGCCCGTCTTTGCGGTCTTCGGTGAATTGCTCGATAAACTTGACGTGACGCCAGTGGATGCCGTCGAGCCTGCGCGTATTGTCGTAACTGTCGCCGCTCAGCGTATTCCGTCCGCCATTGGTGCTCGGCAGCTGGTTCCACTCCTTACACGCGACCTCGCAGGCCTTGCAGCCGATGCACACGGTCGTATCGGTGTAAAAACCCATGGGCTCAGGCATAAAAACTCCCTGGAGTGATGGAGTACTGGAGTATGGGATTGCCTCGAAACCCATCACCCCATCGTTCCACTACTCCATCACTCCAATCCTTCATGCTTTCTCCAGGTTGCAGACAAACGCCTTGCCTTCGTGAATCGACACATTGGGATCGCCCACCAGAGCGGTAAGCTCGTTCACGACATCGCCGGTGCTGAGACCCTCGTAGCCCCAATGCCAGGGCATGCCGACTTGATGGATGATCTTGCCGCCGATATTGAGCGGCCGCATGCGGCGCGTCACCAGCGCTTTGGCGCGCACTTGGCCGCGCGGACTCGACACCCGCACCCAGTCGAGATTGTTGATCGCTTTTTCGCGCGCCAACTCGGGACTGATCTCAACGAATAATTCGGGCTGGAGTTCGGTGAGCCACGGATTCCAGCGGCTCATCGCGCCGGCGAGGTAATGTTCGGTCAACCGGTAGGTGGTCATGACATGGGGGTAGCGCGGATCGCCGGCCGCGGCGAGCGGGTTGCCGGGGCTCTTCCAGTACTTCAGCACGGGACTCGATTGCTGCTTCGTGTAGAGCGGATTTTGCACCGGAGACTCGGCCGGCTCGTAGTGCGCCGGCAGCGGACCATCGACCAAGCCGCTCGGAACATACAACCAGCCGACGCCGTCCTGGAGCATGATAAAAGGATCGCTGCCGTCGTGGGCATCGAGGCCGACGCCGTTCGGCTGGGCGCGGGTATTGGGCGCCTTGGTCACGGGAAAATCCGGCACGTCATAGCCGGTCCACTTCTGGCCATCCCACCAGATGTATTTTTTGCGCTCGCTCCAAGGCTGGCCATTGGGATCGGCCGAGGCGCGGTTGTACATGATGCGGCGGTTGGCCGGCCAGGTGTAGCCCCAGCCGAGCTGCGCGCCGCCGGGCGCGTCGGGCGGATCGGGCTTGCGGTTGGCCGCGCGGTTTTCGCCGGGCGCGGGAAAGACGCCGCAGTAGATCCAAGAAGCGCAAGTCGTCGAACCGTCGTCCTTCAAATCGGCGAAGCCCGCGAGATGTTTTTCCGGAGCGCCGCTATAGTAGCCATTGATCTCGCGCAAGATCTTCAGCCCATCGGGATCGCCGGGGCGATGCTGCGGCGTGCCGGCTTGCGGCGCGCCGCCCGGAGGCTGATCCTTGGCGGCGGCTGGATGTTCGCCGCTGGCGCCCGCTTGAGCGGTTGCCGTTTGTGTGCCGCTGGCCCCATCGGGGCGAGTTTCCGCGCGCAGGGCGGAGCGCTCGTCGGGATCGAAATCCCAGGTGAGATTCTTGAAACCGGCGTCGCGCGGCGCATCGCTTTGCTGGTAAAGTTTTTTTAACCGCTTGGCCAATTGGTGCGTGAACCAGAGATCGTTGCGGCAGTCGCCGGGCGCGTCGGCCGCTTTGTAGTGCCACTGGAGCATACGGAAGGTGTTGGTGAACGATCCTTCATATTCGGCGATCTGCTCCGAGGGGAAAAAAAACACCTCGGTCTTGATATCGGCGGTTTTGACTTCGCCGCTCTTGATTTCCGGCGCGTTCTTCCAGAACGTCGCGCTCTCGTGCACCCAGTTGTCTTTGACCACCAGCCATTCGAGCTTGCGCATGCCGGCGCGTTCCAATCGGGCGTTGATCGAGGTCGCCGGATTTTGTCCGATCAAGAGCATGCCCTTCACTTTGTCTTCGTTCATCGCCGCAAACATCGCCAGGTGCGAATGGTCGCCGATGATCTTGGGGTGCCAGTCGTAGCCGAAGCTGTTTTCCACCGTGGCGCTGTCGCCATACACGGATTTCAAGTAGGACACCATGAACTTGGGCAGATTGGCCCAGTAGCCGCGCGGGCGCGTTTCGGCGGCGAGAAACTCCTGCAGCGTGTCATGGCGCTTCAGCGCCGAGGGATGCGACATGTAGCCATGGATCGAATGGTAGAGAGTCGGAATGTCGGTCGATCCCTGAATCGAGGCGTGACCGCGCAGCGCCATGATGCCGGCTCCCGGTCGGCCGATGTTGCCGAGCAGGAGCTGGAGCAGGGCGCAGCAGCCGATCACTTGCGGACCGTTCGTGTGCTGTGTCCAGGCAACCGCGTAGGCGAAAGAAGTAGTGCGATCGGGACCCGAGTTGGCAAGCACGGTTTCGGCGACGCGCAGGAAAATATCGCGCGGGCAGCCGGTCGCGCGTTCGACCATTTCCGGAGTGTAGCGGCTGAAGTGGCGCTTGACGATTTGAAAGACGCAGCGCGGGTTTTGCAGCGTCTCATCGCGCTGTGGCGGCGGCTGGAGCAGAGCGCGCACCAGAGCGTCGTAAGGCGGGCCGGAGGGGAGCTGTTTCGGTTCCTTGCCCGACGGCGTCGGGGCCTGGCCCTGACGCGGCTGGTTGCCGACGCTTTGCTCGCCGGAGCGTACGGTAGCGCCTTGCCAGCCCTGAGTTTCAATCTTGCTTCCGGCATATTGCCACGTTTGGTTGTCGTATTCGCCGACGAAACCGTTGAACGGCCATTCGCTCACGCCACCTTTATACTGCATCAATCCCGAGAAGACGCCGTCGAGGTCCTCGGTGTCGCGGAAATCGTCGCGCACGAGCATCGGCGCATTGGTATAGTTGGCGAGAAATTGGCGGAAAAACGGTTCGCTGTTGAAACGCTCGCTGGCCAGAACATAGTGGATGAGCCCACCGAGAAAGGCGATGTCGGAGCCGGCGCGAAGCGGCGCATAGATGTCGCACATGGCGCTGGTGCGCGTGAAGCGCGGATCGACGTGAATCAGCTTGGCGCCTTTGAGCTTGGCCTTCATCGGCCAGCGAAACGCCACCGGATGGTTCTCGGCCATGTTGGAGCCCATGAAGACGATACAATCCGAATCTGCCAAGGAGCGGTACGGCAGCGTGGCGGCGCCGCGGCCGAATCTCGTCCCCAGACCGGGGACGCTGGAGCTGTGTCATATGCGCGCTTGATTCTCGATCGCCACGATGCCGAGACCGCGCATCAGCTTCTGGTGGATGTGGTTCCATTCGTTATCGAGGGTTGCGCCGCCGAGAGAGAAGATCGCGGTGGTGCAGTTGACAAGCTTGCCGTTGTCGAGCTTCTCGATGAACGTTTCGTCACGCGTTTTCTTCACCAGTTCGGCGACCCGATCCATCGCCCGTTCAAGATCCCATACCTCCCATTCAGCGGCGCCCGGATTGCGGTGCAAGACCTGGGTCGGACGGTTGGGGTTGACGTGAAGTTGAAAGATCGCCGCGCCTTTGGGGCAGAGCGTGCCTTCGCTGTAAGGGCTGCGCGGATCGCCTTCGATGTTGACGATCTTGCCGTCAATGGTGCGCACCAGCGTGGCACAGCCCACCGAGCAATAGGGGCAAATGCTAGGCGTCGTCTTAGCGTCCTTGATGCGCAACTGCTGGGCGCGGGCAATGGCCGGTTTGAGGCTCACGCCCGCGCCGACGAGACCCGCTAGTGCGGTGCCGGTACCGGCAGCGGAAATTTTCAGAAAATCGCGTCGGGAGACTTCCATCGGTTTCATTCCTCCTGGCACACAGCGGGCATCGGCTCTGGCTATCGGCATGCCCACGGGAGCGAAGAGCAAATTGAGTGCCCCGCGAGTTGACCTACTCTCGTCCGTTTAGAGCCGTCAGCGAAACGATGCAGCGCGAACTACGCGGCCGTCCCAGGCAAAGACCGGGCCAGAGGCACACGGTGTTCCCTAAAGCGAGACGCCATCGAAAGCCGTTTCGAGGGGCGTGGTCCGAGGCTTCCTGAATCTGACACAAGGACGTGCGTGCGCGCGTCCGGAAAGCGAGACGAACGAAACGCATTTCGCGCCGAGCTGCGGATGAACTCGCGCCGCGGCGAAAATATTTTGCGCTTTGAATTCTTACATGCGCGCCATTCCGTTTTCGGCCGATGGCGCCACGCTGCCGCGCTCTTCCCGGTGAACGATTCTTGACAGGCTCCATCGACGATGCCGTTCTGCCGCGCGGCCCGGAGTGCCAAACTATTTCGTGCGCGAATCGGCGCGGCAAATGACTTTTTCTTCACTGATCAGATCGTCAAAGCCCCGGCGGGCAAAGCTTTAAACGGTTTGTCGGGGCGCAATCGCGTTCGAGAGCTCAGCCGCACAGTGCCGACAGCGGCTAACGGCGGCGCAATCAAAAAAATTTCACCGCGCGTGCCCGCCGACCCGGGCGCCGCCAGCCAGTTTTGGCGCTGCGCGCCGAATCTGGCCGATCCCCGAGAGCGCTAGAATCACGCGGTTTTTTTTCGCCGCGAAAAATTGCGCGCCACTTCTGGCGTCTCGCGCGGCGCCGCGCGCGCGGCGCAATCGCGGCCAGCGAAAATTTTCATTGTGATTTAGCCGAGTAAGCGATTGTGGGTGGCGGTGGCATATCGCTTGCTCAATCATCGAGACAAACATGGAATCGATGTCACGCGATTGGTACGTCGTCTACAGCAAGCGCAACAAAGAAACTCAAGCTCAGTTTCATCTCGGTATGAAAGGGGTGGAAAGTTTTTTTCCGCGCCTTTTGCTGCCGGGCGCATACTCTGGAAAACAGCGCATCGTGCCGCTATTTCCCAATTACTTGTTTGTCCGCATCGACGTCGCGCGCGAAGCGCACCATGTGACCTGGACCCCGGGCGTGAGTCGCTTCGTCACCTTCAGCGATATTCCGGTGCCCCTCGATGAAGCGGTGGTCAGGTTCCTGATGGAGCAAGCGGGCAAGAGCGGCGTTATCCGGGCGCGATCACAGCTCAAGCGCGGCCAGGAAGTCGAAATCGCCGCGGGTCCTTTCGCCGGACTATTGGGCATCATCGAAAATCCTCCGGACGCTCAGGGGCGCGTGAAGGTTCTGCTCAATCTGATGAACCGCCAGCTCACCGTGAAGCTCGGCATCGAGTGCATTCGCGGCGACTGGGGCGGGTTCGTCCCCATGCTGCCGAGCGCGCCGGCGCTGTTATAGCGGCTGCCGACGCTCGCGTAGGCAGCCGTTTGCCCATCGTAAAGGGCTTAAGAAATCTCGGGCGGAGCTATGTGCAGAAAACGCGGGGCGCAACGCCGTCCCGACAGACGAGGAGAAAGTTATGAGAGCCGAAATTCGAACCTGCTCGGCCGCATTGTTATGGGTGGCCTGCGCTCTGTTCGGCGCCGGCTGCAGCACACGGAGCGAGCCCGCCAACCCGGCGCCGGCGCCTGGCGCGCCGCCGAGCGCGGCTCCGGCGCACGTCGAGGAGATCAATAAGGCGCTATCGCTGAGCGCCGCGCAGTCGCTCAACACGACCGGATCGAATCTCGACTACCGCATGGGGCCGGACGATCTGGTCCAGGTGACGATTTATAACATTCCTGAGCAGGATGTGCGGATGACGCCGCGCACGGTCATTTTGCGCGTGAGCCAGCAAGGGGTCATCGTGGTGCCGATGGTCGGTGAGGTCAATGTCAAGGGTATGACCACCGCGCAACTGGAGAGTGAGCTGCGCGAGCGTTACGCCAAGTATATCCGCAACCCGCAACTCGGCGTCATGATCACCGAATACCGCCAGCGCGTCGCCGTCATGGGGGCGGTGCAAAAACCTGGAGTTTTCGAATTGACCGGACCCAAGACAGTCATCGACATGCTGGCGTTGGCCGGTGGCGTGACCGAGCGGGCCGGCAATCAAGTCCATGTCTATCGCCAAGATGATAAGGGGACGCGTCAAAACTTCATTGTCGACTTGATGGTCATTACCAACACGGCGGGTTTGATCAGCGACGGCAGTCAGACGGCGCCGATCAATCTGCCGCTTCAGGCGGGAGATGTCATCAATGTGCCGCAATCGGGAATGTTTTTCGTCGACGGTGCGGTAGGCAAGCCGGGCTCTTATCCGCTCGGCCGCCACTATACTTTGAGTCAAGCCCTGGCGACCGCCGGCGGCGTGAATCAGGAACTTGCCGACTACAGTTCAGTGGCGATCATGCGCCGGCGCGGCAGCGACATCGAAACGATCTCCGTCGACCTCAGCAACGTCAGCGCCGGGCGCAACGATCCGCAAGTGCTGCCCGACGACGTGATCGTCGTGCCGATGAGCGGTTTCAAGTATTTCGTCAAACGTTTCATCGGCACCTTGATAGGGGGCGTCTCGGTGGGCTCGTTTGTCCGATAAAAACTAAGAAGATAGGCCGTATAAAATTGAAGATTCTTCCGCCGAATCATCCTGCGTTGGTTGTTAAAATAATTTGGAGCCGAGTTTAAGGAAGGTGCACGATGGCTAACGATATGGCGCGAGTGCAAGCCGGGTGGGTGGCGCCGCGGCCGCTGGACGGCGTCGCCCCCGCTGGAGCCGACTACTATGAGGCGACGTTGGCGGGCGAAACCCATCTGCGCGATTACTGGAAAATTCTTCAGAAGCACAGCCGGAGGATCTTGCTGATTTTCGCCGCGGTGATGGTGCTCGCGTTGCTCTATAACTTTTTCTCGCCGACGGTGTACTCGGCGCGGGCCGTCTTGAAGATCGAGCCGCAAAACCCGACGGTCACCGGCGTCCGCGAAATGGTGCCGTCGCTCTTGGAGACCGGCCCTTACGACTACTACCAAACGCAATTCGCGATGCTTGAAAGCGGCGCTCTGGCGGCGCGCGTGATCAAACAGCTGCAGCTCGAGAACCACGCCGTTTTCACCGGCGAAAAAGACAGCTTCAACCCGCTTGCAGCGGTGATCGACGGACTCGAAACGGCCGTCGACAAGACCGCCAAGTTCATCAGCCGCTTATTCGGCGCGGCAAGCCCGCCGCCGGCCGGGCCGACCATCTACGAACTCGGCGTTCCGCCCCATCTGGTGGGTCGTTATCTCAAATATCTCAAGGTCGAGCCGGTGCGCAACACGCGCCTGGTCGGCATCGTTTTCAGCACGCCCGACCCGATCTTGTCGCAACGGTTGGCCAACACGCATCCGACCGCGTTCGTGCAGATGATTCTCGAGAATCGCTTCAATTTGACCCAGGAAGCGAAGGAGTTTCTCGGCAAGAAGCTCGCCGAGCTGCGCGAAAAAGTGCACAAGAGCGAAACCGCGCTGCAAAGGTTCCGGCAGAAACACGGCGTGGTATCGTTTGAAAAGGGCGAAAATATCGTCGTCGATCGGTTAGTGGACTTGAACAAGCAGCTGACCAAAGCGAAATCGGACCGCATCGAGGCTGAATCGCTGTTTCAGATGACGCGCAACAAAAACACTCAATACCTCGCCCAGGTGCTCAACAATCCGCTGATCCAGCAACTCAAGGGAACCATCGCCAATCTGGAGGCGGAACGAGGGCGACTGTTGAGCATCTACACGCCGGAGCACCCGCGGGCGCAAGAGTTGACCCAGCAACTGAACGAAGCCCGGCGCATTCTCAACAGCGAAGTCAATACCATCGTGCGCGGCATCGAATCGACCTATGCCGGCGCGCGCGCCCGCGAAGAAGCGCTCGATGCCGAGGCCAAGCGTCAGGCGCAAGCCGCTTTGAACATGAAAGAAGTCGGCGTCGAATACGCGGTCCTGAACGAAGAGGTGGCGGTCAACCGCGGCCTTTACGACAGCGTGCTCAAGCGCATGTACGAAACCAACGTGGCCAATGACCTGGCGGCTTCCAATATCGAGATCCTGCAGCGCGCCGAGCTGCCGGCCAATCCGTCCTCGCCTCTGTTCATGCGCAACCTGGTGATCGGCGCCGTGCTGGGCCTGCTACTGGCGGTCGGCGCGGCGTTCTTTCTGGAGTACATGGACGGCACGATCAGCACGCCTCAGGGCGTGTGGTCGGCGGTCGCCCTGAGCACCCTCGGTGTCGTGCCGCACCTGAAACTGTTGCCGAAAGCCCATCCGCCGGCCCTGTCTCACAATGGCAACGGAACCAAGGCTGCGATCGAGACGCGCCACAACGGCGAGTTCGTGTCGAAGGAACTGATCGTCGCGCGCGACCGGCTATCGCTGATTTCCGAATCCTACCGGACGATTCGCACGGCGCTCTTGCTGTCCCAGGCGGAACATCCGCCGAAGAGTGTGCTGTTAACGAGTCCGAGCCCGGGCGACGGCAAGACCGTTACGGTACTCAACCTCGCCATCGCCCTGGCGCAGACCGGATTGAAGGTTCTGATCATCGACGCCGATATGCGGCGCGGCCGCTGCCACAAGCTGCTCAACGTTCTGAACCCCACCGGGCTGTCCAATATTCTCAGCGGCCATCAGAATTTTGCCGCCGCCCTGCAGCACACCGCGATCAGCAACCTGGATTTGCTGCCGCGCGGCAGCCTGCCGCCCAATCCGACGGATCTTTTGATGTCTGAGAAAATGCGCCAGCTGGTGCGCGACGCGTGCGCCGCTTATGACCACGTGCTGATCGACTCGCCGCCGGCGATCGCGCTGAGCGATGCGGCGGTGCTCTCGTCGGTATGCGACGGCGTCCTCTTGGTGTTCGACGGGCGCAAAACCACCACGCCGGCGGCGCGCGACGCGGTGCGCAGACTGGACAGCGTCGGAGCGCGGATTCTCGGCGTGGTCTTGAACGGCATCGATCTGCGCGATCCGGAGTATCATGAATATCGCGCCTATTATCCCTACCAGGACGGCGCCGGGGACGATCCGACGCCGGCGCAAAAACTTGACGATGAAGACTTTCCTCCGGACGAGCTGCGCGGGCGCGACAACAACCCGCCGTCGCCGCGCGCCGTTTAGCGAACGAGGCCGGCCGTTGAACGACGCTCCGCTGGTCACGATTGCGATCCCGACTTACAACCGGGCGGGGTCTTATCTTTCCGAAACGCTCGCAAGCGCGCTGGCGCAAGACTATGCGCCGCTGGAGATTCTGGTCTCGGACAACGCTTCCACCGATGGCACCGAAGAGCTGGTGCGCCGCTCGATGGACCGGCGCCTGCGCTATGTTCGCCACGGCGTCAACATCGGCTCGACGGCCAATTACAATTTTTGTCTCGCTTCGGCGCGCGGCGATTATTTTTTGCTGCTTCACGACGACGATGCCATCGATCGCGACTTCGTCGCTGTGTGCATGGCGGCGGCGGGTTACCGCAGGGATGCCGCGTTGATTCGCACCGGGATTCGCCTCATCGAGCGAAACGGCAAGGTGCTGCGCGAATGCGCCAATCCCGTGAGCGGTCTATCCACGGCGGATTTTTTCTGCGCCTGGTTCGAGGGAAAAACGTACTGGTACTGCGCCAACACTTTGTTTCATGCCGCACTGCTCCGCGCCGCCGGCGGGTTCAGTTCTCCGCACCGACTTTCCGAAGACGGCTTCGCCATCGCGCGGCTGGCGCACGGAAAACGCATTGACGTGGCCGATGTCAAAGCGAGTTTTCGCATCCATGGCGGCGAGCAGACCTTTGCGGCACCGCAGCGGGCGGCGCAATGGGGCCGGGAGTACCGCGAACTGCTCGACTGTATGTGCGCGGCGCTGCCGCGAGACGAGGTCGAAAAGGTGCGCCGCGCCGGCTTGCGTTTCTTCGCGCAGCGCTGTTACGACCGTGCGTCGCATGCTCCGGACATGATCGACCGCATCAGCAATTATGCCGAGGTGTTTCGGCTGTTCGGCTGCCGTTATCTGCCGGCGCCGCCGCGTTTCTGGCGGCGGACCACGGGTTATCTCCGGCGGCGGATCTTACAGCAGCAGCGACTGGCAAGCGGCGAGTGACGCGGGACGGACGCTCCGCTTATCACTCGCCGCTCATCCCGCATCACTCGATCCGCTCGGTCATGGAGATCGCCTTCATCGTCGACGAATTTCCCAGCGTCTCGGAAACCTTCGTCCTGAACCAGATCGTCGGTTTGCTCGAACGCGGCCACCGCGTCGACGTCTATGCCCATGTTCTCGGCCGCGGCATCGAGCACCCGGACATCGGCCGTTTTCGGCTGCGCGAGCGCGTGCAGCGGCTGGGTTGTCCGCGCACTTATTGGGCGCGCCTCGGCGCGGCCGTCCGTCTCGCCTCGGCGCATGCCGGCCGGCCGCAGGCGATGGCGCGCGCGCTCAACGTCGCCCGTTACGGCAGGCGCGCGCTGTCGCTGAGCCTGCTCGTGGAAACGGCGCCTTTTCATCGCCGCTACGATATCGTCCATTGCCAGTTCGGCCACAACGGCCGCTTCGGCGCGGTGCTCAAACAGCTCGGCCTGCAGCGCAAGCTGGTGGTGACTTTTCACGGCTGGGACATCCGCGCCGGGTTAGAGCGCGGCGGCGCCATTTACGATGAGGTGTGGCGCGCGGCGGACTGTTTAATTGCGATCTCACGATACAATCGCGAGCAGTTGCTGCGACTCGGCGCGGAGGCGAAAAAGATCACCGAGCATCCCGTGGGCATCGATTGCCGGCGTTTTGCCTACCGCGCGGCGGCTTCAGGCCGGCGCACGATCCGCCTCGTGACGGTGGCGCGGCTCGTCGAAGAGAAAGGAATCGCGATCGCCCTCGAGGCGCTGGCCCTTCTCGGCAAGGAAAATCCCGCGCCCGAGATTCAATACGAGATCGTCGGCGACGGGCCGCTTCGCGCTACGATCGAGCGAACCATCGCTCAGCTCGGTCTAAGCGACCGCGTTCGCCTGAGCGGCGCGCTCTCTCAGGACGGGGTGATCGCGGCATTGCAAGCGGCGGATGTTTTTCTCCTGCCGAGCCTGGTCGAAGCTCTGCCGGTCTCTCTCATGGAAGCTCACGCGATCGGCCTCCCGGCGCTCGCTACCCGAGTCGGCAGTGTCGAGCAGATCGTGCAGGAAAACGTCTCCGGTTTGTTGGTGCCGGCGGGCGATGCCGCGGCGCTCGCCGTGGGACTGCGGCAGCTCATCGCCCGCCGCGAGGAGTGGCCCGATATGAGTCGAGCCGGTAGGCGCCGCGTCGAAACCCATTACGATATCGATCGCCTGAACGACCGTCTGGTTGAAATTTACCGGCACGTGCTCGCGGCGTAAAAAGAGACTCGGGTGTTTCGGGTGTCGGGTGGTGAGAGGTCTCGGGTCAGTTCCAAAAAACAGAAATCCTGGTACGGATCGGTACAGCACAGCGGATAAAATTGTCCTTTCATCCCCCTGGAGCTGTGAAAAAACTAAATCCCCCTATTTCCCCCTTTTTCAAAGGGGGAGTACTGGAGCGGTGTTTCTTTCTAACCGATTGAAAATGCACCTGCTTCGGGTGTCGGTTCCCCTCTTTGCAAAAGAGGGGTTAGGGGAGATTTATTGCTGGCCAAAGTAAGTACAAAACGATTTTCATAAGAGACGATTCCGAAAAACGCGAGACACAAGACCCGAGACGCCCTAAGTTCCATGGCTTTGCAGGTTGCGCCCTTGCCGGGCCTTGACGACTTTGTCGCGCGCGGCGATATCGAGCAAAAGTTCATTTTTTGCGGTACCGACAAGAATATTTTGCTCGACTGGCTCGAGGTTTATGCCTTGCGCGATCCGCAATTTTACCGCAGTCCGGTGTTAAGCCTTTACTATGACACTCCGGCGCTAGATTTTTACCACGAAGCGCGCAACGGCGATTATCTCAAGACCAAGGTGAGGCTGCGCTGGTATCAGGATGAATTCGTCTCGGCCGATCAGCCGATCGATTGCTTCTTTGAAATCAAGCGCAAGTGCGGCGCCTTGCGCCACAAGCAACGGCGCAGCCTAACACTGACGGCGGCGCAGCTGAGCGGCGACTTGTTTTCCGCCGCGCCGGTGGCCGATCTGCCGAGCGCCTTGGGAGGCTTGGGCGGCCTCAACCGCGGCATTCTCGTACCGATCCTGGTCGTCGATTATCAGCGCTGCCGATTTATCGACGCCGCGAGCGGCGCCCGCATCGCGCTCGATACCGCCATCGGCTGCCGGCGCGTCAATGCCGATTATCTCTGTGGCGCGCCGCCGATCGAGTCCACCTTCGGTGTTTTAGAAATTAAAGCGAGAGCCGCGGAGCTGCCCGCTCTTTTTTGGCCGCTGCGGCGTCATCTAAGACGCCAGTCTTTTTCCAAGTACGCGCTTTGCTGCCAGCGCTTGCTCGATCCATTGGGCAGGAGAATGCGATGAACGAAGTCCTGCAGAAACTCAACCGGATCCTGCGCGAGCCCGGGATGCAGATCGATGCCGTGGGATTCGTTTTTGCGCTTTTTGTCTCCTTTCTCGCCGCGCTGGCGATTTCCGCTCTGTACCAGCATTTCTATGAAAACCGCGCCACCGGCGCGCAAGTACATCGCGCCTTTCCGCTGCTCGGACCGGCGATCACGGCGATCTTTATCGCAATTCAGTTTTCCCTGCCGCTCTCGCTCGGCTTGCTCGGGGCGTTGTCGCTGATCCGCTTCCGCACGCCGATCAAAGAGCCGGAGGAGTGCGCGTTCATCATGTTTTTGGTGGCCGCTGCGGTCATCTGCGCGACCTTTCAATTTCTCCTATTGGGCGTACTTTTGCTGGTCGGCTTCACGGCGCTGCTGATCCAACAATGGCTGCCGCGCTGGCTCAATCCGCGCCTCAAGGACGGTGTGCTGCTTTTGACTCTGGCCGGCGAAGCGAGCGGCGCAGCCAAAGAGCAGATCCGACGCGACGTCGAACAGCGCATCAAAAACGGCCGGCTCGAAAGCGTCACTTATTCGGACAATCTCACCTCGATGTATTTCAGCTTCAGCGGGCTCAAGGAAGACAACGTCGACAATTTGCACGCCGCCCTGGTGAAAACCGCGCCGGTGCACAAACTCAACGTGTTTTTCAACGCGCACGGCGCGTGGGGTTAAATTAAAAATTAAAAATGGAAAATTGAAAATGGGGAAATCCTGTCCGGAAAATTGATGTTTTGAAAATTGAAAATGCCCGAAACCGTTAACCGCGATGTCCTACTTTAGACTGTGGACTTTTATGGGGCTGTTGATTGCATTGAGCGGAGCGGCGGCGCTTTTCGCCCGGCAAAGGTGGCACGATCAAATTCTGGCGCAGCAGCATGGCTTGGGGCAGGTGCACGGCGGCAAGTGGCTCAAACGGCTAGCGGTTCGAACGAGCGATTACACCGGCCCGCGTGTGGATGAAGGGAGCGACGCCCACGCCGATTTGCCGTCGGGATTCTATCGCGGACCGTTGAAGGTCCAGTTGACGAGCGAGGCGGGTGCGCCGATCCGCTACACGCTTGACGGCAGCACGCCGAGCGACTCGAGCGCGCTTTACGAAAGCCCGATCTTGCTTCAGCGCACGGCGACGCTGCGCTTTCGCAGTTTTCCGGCCGATGATTTGCCAGGTCCGGTGGCGCTGCGCAGCTATGTCATCGACGCCGACTACGGGCTGCCGGTGTTTTCTCTAGTGATCGACCCGGTCCATCTTTGGAACCGCCACTCAGGTATTTACACAAACTGGGAAAAGCGCGGCGCCAGGTGGCAGCGTCCCGCCGCGGTCGATTATGTGCGCGACGGACGCGCGTTGCTGCAATTCGCCGCCCAAGCGCAAATCCATGGCAATTGGAGCCGGCAAGCGACCAAGAAATCCTTTCAGCTGTCGTATGCGAGCGGCGCGCTCGGAGCCAAGCCCGGAGCCGAATTGCTGAAGCCGCTCAACAGCGGGGCAAATCGATCGACGATTTTGCGCGCCGCGGCGATCGACGTCAATTATCGACTCGGCCATGACCTCTTTCAGTCGATGTTTGCGAGCGCCGGCGGCCTGGTGCCACAGAGAGCCATGGTCATGTTATTGCTCAACGGCGATCCGTGGGGGCTTTATTATTTGCAGGATAAAATCGACGAAAACTATTTGCGCGAACGCTTCGGCGCCGATGATTACGAGATCGCCGAGTACCCGGAGGAAAGAAATCGGCCCAATCCGCTCTCGTGGCAGAGACTGCTCGATCGCGTCGCTGCCCGAAATCTAGCCGACCCTGCGGAATTTGGCGCCGTCGAGCAACTCATCGACATCGAAAACCTGACCGATTACTGGCTGTTCAATATTTATGCCGGAAATATGGATTGGCCGCATAACAACTATTTCGCTTTTCGCAGTAGGGCGGGCAACCAGCGCTGGCGCTGGGTTTCCTGGGATACCGATAGCGCCTTTCGCTCCGCCGAGCACAAAACGTTGGAATGGGCCTTGCGCGATCAGCGGCGCGACGACCTCGCTTACCTGGGCGACGGCCGCCATACGGATCATGAGCGCTTTGTGGTTACGACGCAAATCGTGCGCAACCTGCTGCGCAACCGAGGCTATCGCGAGCGATTCTATGCCCGCTTCAAGCAGTTGCTCGGCGCGGATTTCGCTCCGGCGCCGCTGCAGGCGCGCTTTGACCGCTTGCTCAGCCAAATGGTGCCGCATCTAGCCGTCGATTGGACGCGTTGGCCGCGTTCGCAGCAAAACTTCGCCCTCGGTGTCAACAACGTGCGCCGTTTCATCGAGGAGCGGCCCGCTCGGCTGCGGCGCCATTTCCAGCAATACTTCGACCGTTCCGACTAGCAAAAGTGGCGTGGCGAGGATCGGATCGCATCACTCGACACTCGCCACTCAACTCTCGTTCACTCCAAAAATGCCGCAAGTGAGCGTCATCATACCGACCCGCAACCGGGGCGAATATCTAGGCGCCGCCCTGAAGAGCGTGCTGGGGCAGCGGTTCGGCGACTTCGAGGTGATTGTCGTCGACGACGCGGGCAGCGCCGGCGGCACCGGCTGCGCCGAGAATTGCCGCGACCCGAGAGTTCGCCTGCTGCGCCACGCCCAACGGCGCGGCGGCGCGGCGGCGCGCAACACCGGCATCGCGGCGGCGCGCGCGCCGTACATCGCGTTCCTCGACGACGATGACGAATGGTATCCCGACAAGCTTGCGCTCCAGATGGGACTGATAGAATCGCGGCCGGCCCACGTCGGCGCCGTCTATAGCGGTTACCATATCGTCCAGGGCGAACGGATCTTGGGCCAGATGATACCGGCGCAGAGCGGCAAACTGGGAACGGCGCTCATGAGCGAAAATCTAATCGGCGGCACGTCATCGGTGCTGGCGCGGCGCCGCGCGCTCGACGACGTCGGCGGATTTGACGAGCGGTTGGCGAGCTTTCAGGACTACGATCTCTGGCTCAGACTGGCGCAAAAATATGACTTCGAATGCATCTCGGCGCCGCTGCTCAAATACCGGGTACACGGCCGCAAGATATGGACCGACCTCGGCGCGCTCGAATCCGGGCTGGATCTGATGTTGCAAAAATACGGCGCCCACCCGGCATTCCAGAAGAAATCGAGCCGCTATTACTTGTCGCTCGGGATCCAGTATTGCCGCCGGGACGATTTGCCGCGCGGCCTCGAAGCGCTGCGCAAGGCGATTCGGCTCGATCCCTACGGCCTACGCTCCTATTTCTATCTGGCGGCGGCCATGGTGGCGCGGCGCAACTTCGACCGGCTCGTCTCGGCGAAGGAGCGGGTGTTCGCCGGGATGATGCGGCGCTAACGGGTCTGGAGTTTAGCGTTTAGCGTCGGCGCGGCGCCGTATCGGCGCGCGCGAACTTTAAAACTACAGCACTAAGGCGCGCGCAGCATGGCGAAAGTAAGCGTCATCATTCCGACCCACAACCGGGCGCTCCTGCTTTGCCGGGCCGTCGACAGCGTGCTCAAGCAGACTTTTCAGGATTTCGAGATCATCATCATCGATGACGGCTCCACCGACAGGACCGTGGAATTCGCGCGCGGCAGCGGCGATGCGCGCATCCGCTATCACCGCAACGAAAAAAATTGCGGCGAGGGGGAGAGCCGCAATGCCGGGCTCCGCCTGGCGCGCGGCGAGTATATCGCTTTTATCGATGATGACGACCAATGGCTGCCGGAGAAACTCGCCAAACAAGTGGCGCTGCTCGACGCCGCCCGGCCGGAAGTAGGCCTGGTGTATACCGGCTACAGGCGCATCGATCTGGACTCCGGCAGAGTCATCGCGACAATCTTGCCGGAAGCTCGCGGTCCGGTGCTCAGGGCGCTCGCCAGCAGTAACTGCATCGGCGCTCCCTCCACCGTGCTCGCGCGCCGGAGCTGTTTCGTCCAGGCGGGCGGCTTCGATGCCAGCGTGATTTTCGGCATCGATTACGACATGTGGATCCGCATCGCGCGCGACTACGAGTTCGAATACATCCGCGAGCCGCTGGTGTTGTACACCGTTCACGGCGATCGGTTGTCGACGAACACTGTCACCGTGTGGCGCGGCAAGGAAGCGCAGCTCGAACGTTATGAACAATTCTTCGCTGGCGATCGCAAAGCCTTCGCGCGCTACTTGCTTGCCCTCGGGGTGCTCCGCTGCTATAACCGCGAGCTGCGCCGCGGGCGCGCCGCTTTCTGGCGCGCCATCAAAACCAATCCCTTCGAAACGCGGGCCTATTTCAACGGCCTGCTGTCGCTGCTCGGCGGCCCGGCTTTCATCCATATCAAAGAGTTGAAAGAACGGATCGGCGGCGCGCTCCGCGCGCCCGCGTCATTGTTCGCGGAATACCTGCCGCAACGGCGCTGACGCGCCGGCTAAATTCCGAATCAGTCGTTGCCGCGAAAGCAATCCAGGTCGTTGCCAGCCTCTAAGCGAGCGAGAATCCAACCATGTGCGGCATTGCCGGAATCGTCGGCGACTTTGATCCGCAGCGCAAGACCGCTGCGCTGGCCGCCATGATGAGCGCGCTCGAGCGGCGCGGGCCGGACGGCGCGGGCATGAAAAGCGCCGGCGAGGCCGCTTTCGGCCATCGGCGCCTGGCGATTTTCGATCTGAGCGACAACGGCCGCCAGCCGATGACGGCTGCCGGCGGCAGCGTCATGGTGACGTTCAACGGCGCCATTTACAATTTTCAAAATCTGCGCCGCGAGCTGTGCGCGCGCGGCTATCACTTCCGCAGCGCGACCGACACTGAAGTCCTGCTGCACGGCTATTGCGAGTGGGGGATGCCGGATCTGGTCAAACGGCTGCGCGGCATGTTCGCTTTCGCGCTGTGGGACAACTCTGCGGGTAAACTTTTTTTGGTGCGCGACCGGCTCGGCGTGAAGCCGCTCATCTATGCGATCCGCGGCGATCGGATCGCTTTCGCCTCAACCGTGCGCGCGTTGCGGCGAGCGGGTTTTGCCGGCGAGCTCAATGAATCGGCCCTGGTAGACGTGCTGCGCTGGGGCTATGTCGAAGAGCGCCATGCGATCTACCACGGCATTGACAAACTTGCGCCGGCGACAATTCTGGAATGGTCCCATGGACGGACCAAGCAGCAGCGCTATTGGGAAGCGCCGCGGGCAGCGTCTGCAAGTGGCCTCGATTTTCAGGACGCGGTGGCCGAGGCTGAACGCCAGCTTTTGTCGGCGGTTTCGGCGCGGTTAGAAGCGGATGTGCCCGTGGGCGTGCTGCTCAGCGCCGGCATCGACAGCAGCTTGATCTGCTGGGCGCTCAGCAAACTCGACGCGAACTTGACCGCCTTTACCGTGGCGGTCCCCGGCGATGCCGGCGATGAGAGCCGTGCCGCCCAGGCTACCGCGCGCCGTTTGAAGCTGCGCCACAAAATCGTCAACGCTACAGCCGCCGATGCTTCCGTCCTGGATGAACTGCTGGCGGCCTACGATGAACCTTTCGCGTGCGCGTCGGCGCTGGGAATGCTGCGGGTGTCGCGGGCCGTTCAGTCGGAGGCCAAGGTGCTTCTCACCGGCGACGGCGGCGACGATATTTTTCTCGGTTATCCGCGCCATCGCCATCTCTGGTTGAGCGAACGCTTGGCGAACCATGCGCCCTTTGCGCGCGCTCTGGCGCGGCGGGTTTTACCGCGGCGGGGAGCTCTGCGGCGCGCCTGCGCCATGCTCGATTATGCCGCCGAGGGTTTGCCGGCCTACTTTGCGCCGACAGTCGGCCTCGCGGCCTACCGCGAGCGCCGGCTGCTCACAGCTCACTTCGATCGCGTGGCCAATTTCCCCACACGGAACGGCTGCAGCGCCGCGCCGGGTTTGGTCGAAAACCTCGTCGCCTTCGAGCGCCAGGGCCGCTTCGTCGGCGAATATCTAAAAAAGATCGACGGCGCGACAATGCACTACGGTCTCGAAGCGCGCTCGCCCTTTCTCGACCAGGAGCTCTGGGAATTCGCCGGCTCGCTGCCGGTCGATTTACGCCTGCACGGCGGGCGATTGAAGGCCTTGCTGCGCGAGATCGCGCGGCGGCGCCTCGGGATGTCTGTGGCCTTGCGTAAGAAACGCGGCTTCTCGATACCCGTGCTACGCTGGCTCGTGCGCGAGTGGCGCGGCCGGGCGCGCGACTTGTTCCATGATTCGCAGCTCGCGCGCGCGGGATGGATCGAGCGGGGTCAACTCTTGAAGGAGTTCGAAAACGCGGTGGAGCGGGGCGAGGCGCCGGCGCCGCTCTGGCACATCCTGGTACTGGAGAACTGGCTGCAGCGCGAGCGCCATGAGCAAAGCCGGTTCTCGGCCAACTCGGCGGCACCAGCGCGGGCCGCATGTGAGTCTCAACCATGATGCCCTTATCCCCGCCGAACTCGCTATCCGGAGATTTCGGACCGGCCAGGCCCGAATGGGTGCGCGTAAACGGCGAGCCGTTTGCCGCTCCGGTATTACGCCGGCGAATCCCGTTGGTGGTGCGCTGGTCGATGTTCGGGCTAGCGGCGAGCTTACCGTTCGAAGCCGCCGACCTGGGTTTTGCTTCGTCCTCTTTTTCGTTGGCCAAACTTTTCGGTTTGCTGTTCGTCGCAAGCTATTTCTTTTTCTACAATCCGCTTTCGGGAAAACGAAATTTTCCCGAACTCAACCTGCCGTTGCGCTGCTTTCTGGGTTATTTTTTGATCTTCCTGGTGCACGGCGTATTTCTCGAGCTTAACTACCTGGCGCGTTACCTGTCGGTCATTTTCACGGTCGCCCAGCTGCTGGTGCTATTCTGGATCGGCGCAAGCCTGCTGCAAAATCAGTTATTGGCGCGCCGGGTGTTGTTTGCCTACGCGCTCTCGGCGCTGGTGCTGGCTTTCGGCATGCTGCTGCAATTGCCCGGCTTTGTCGTGGTGATCGAAGGCCGGATGGGCGAGCGGTTTACTTCACTCGAATACAATCCCAACTTTCTCGCGTTCAGCATGGCATTGGCAGCGTTGATTTTCGCCGGCCTGGCGCTTGAACAAGGCGCGGTTCGACGAACCTACTGGAAGTGGCTCCTGTTCGGCGCCATGCTGCCGCTGCTGGCCGTGATCGTGCGCACCGGCTCGCGCGCCGGTCTGGCGGCTTTCGCGGTCGGCTTCGCAGTTTATATGGCGCCCTGGCGCGACCGGCGTCAGGGCAAAACGTTAGTCGTTCTGGCGATCCTGGTGCTTTTGTCGATCGGCGCACTGGTCGCCGCGCACCCGACGATCCTCACGCGCTTCGAAGAAACTTATGCCGGCAATATCGTCAGCCGCCAGCAGATCAATATGGCTTCCCTCAATATGGTCTTGGAACGCCCGCTGTTCGGCTGGCAGCCGGTCTTGCTCTGGGAAGAGCTCGGGCGGCGCGCCGGCCAGCTCTGGCGTACCAAGGATGCGCACAATTCGTTGTTTCACCTGCTGCTCGAGGTCGGCGTGCTGGGCGCCGTTCCGTTCATCATCGGCGTTTATCTTTGCCTGCGCGCCGCCTGGCGGGCGCGCAACGGCGCCATGGGCAGATTGCCGCTGGCATTGATGGTCTGTGCCCTGAGCGCCAATCTGGCGCACACCTATATTACGCGCAAGCCGCAATGGCTGGTGATGGCGGTCGCTGTGGCCGCCGGCGCCGCGGCGCAGCGGGACGCCCGCCTGGCAAGAATGCTCGCGCTCGGTTCGAAACTGCGCAATTAAACCCGACATCGAAATAAAAGCGACCCATTCGAAGGCGAAAAACCGAGATAGCTAAAATTAGCGCCGGATTCGAATCTATTTCGAATTTCGGATTTCGCCCCACGCTCGCCGCTTGCTCGGACGTTCCTGATGAAACTCCTGCTCGTCGTTTCCAACTACCCGTACGAGGGCCATCCTTATTCAGGGGCCTTCAACGAACGATCGGCGCTTGCGCTGCGCCGTTTGGGGCACGAGGTGGAAGTGCTCGCACCGCGGCCTTATGTGCCGCGCGGCCTGAGCCGCCTGGCGTCGCGCTGGAGCAGCTATGCCAGCATCCCGGAACATGAAACGCGCGCCGAGATCGCCGTGTACCGCCCCGCCTACGCCCAGCTGCCGCTGCTCGGCGGCGCCCTCTGGAGCGAGAGCTGCGCTTACGCGGTGAGCGCCGGGGAAATCGCGCGCCGGCATCGGCGGGCGCCTTACGATGCGATCCTTTCGTTTGGCTTGATCGGCGCCGGCGGTATCGGTTGGCGCCTGGGCCGCCGCCTCGCCGTACCAGCGGCCGGTTGGGCCACCGGCAACGATGTGCGCGTCGCGCCGCGATCGTCCTTCGGCAAAGCGGTGCGCCGCTCCTTGGAAAAGATCGATCTGGTGTTTTATCAAAGCGCCGAGTTGCGTGCGTGCGGCGCAGCGCTTCTAAACGTTGCGCCCGATGAAATGGATGCCCGGCGTCATGCGGTTCTGCCGCGGGGAGTGGAAGAGCCGCCGGTTCTATCATCCGAACGGCGCCATGAGCTACGCCGCGCGGTTGGCCTCGGCGAAGAGCAGGTGGTGGTGCTCTATCTCGGGCGCATCGCCGCCCCGAAGGGAGTTTTTGAATTGGCTCAGGCGATGGCGCGAGCGCGCGAGCGCTGCCCCGAATTGATCTGCTGGATGGTCGGCGCAAAAAGGGGCTTCGACGATTCCGCCAAACTCGCGCGGTGCGGCTCGGTGCGCTTGATTGACGCGTGCGCGCACGAGCAAATCTGGGACTATTTTGCCGCCGCCGATATTTTCGCCTTCCCAAGTCACGGCGAGGGCATGCCCAACAGCCTGCTCGAAGCGATGTCGACGGGTCTGCCGGCGGTCGCGTATGCGATTCCGCCCATCGAGGAGATCGATCAGGGCAGCGGCGCGCTGCTAAGAGTGGCGCCGGGCGATGTGCACGGGCTGGCGGATGCGCTGGTTTCTTTGGCGCGAACGCCCGAGCGGCGGGCGGCGCTAGGCCGCAATGGCCGCGCGCGCGTATACGCGGCGTTTCTGAGCGCCGATCGTATGGCGAGCGCCGCGCGCCGCGTCGCTCAGCTGATAGAAACGAGGGGGGTGAGTTTCTCGCAATTTGCCGATCGGAGCGCAGCAGCCGTCAGGCGTTGATCGAAGCGACGGGCGCGGAGAGGGAAGCGATGGTTCAACTGCGCATGGAGGGCGTTTCGGCCGCCTACTCGATTACGCTGGGGCCGGCGCCGTGGTTTCGCGTCGCCGGCAACTTCATCCGCCAGGGGCCGCGCGGGACCATCGTCGCCACTTATTACAACCATCAATGGGAAGTGCAGTCGCGGTTCTTTACCCGCTTCGAGTGCCGAGACCCTTTATTGATTCATTTCGAAGACGCCGCCGGCGGATCGACCGAGGACTATGGAGCGTTCAGCCACTTTCAGGCGGCCGACGGCGTGCTCTACGCCGATAACAAACTATTCGCCAAATTCATCGAGGAGTCGCAACTCTGGCACTGCTATGTGACCGAGAACTTCTGGCCGGTGCTGGTTTTCAAGCCGGCGGGACAGATGGTCTAGGGCAGCATCCGCTTAGCGTCTGGCGTCTAGCGTCTTGCGTCTCGCGTTCGCAAAAATCCTCGATCATAAGCTCAAACCGCTAGACCCGAGACGCTCGACGCAAACACCAAACCTATGAGTAAACCGATCATCATCACCGGGGACGATTACGGCCTGTGCGCTTCGGTCAATCAGGCGATCGAAGAATGCATGGCGGCGGGCTCGATGAGCGCCACTTGCGTCATGACGAACATGGCGCTTTACGCCGACGCGGCGCGACTGCGCCGTAAATTCCCCAATCGCTCGATCGGCATTCATTGGAACATCACGCAAGGGAGGCCTGTGTTAAGCCCCGAGCAGGTACCCACGCTGGTCGATGAGCGCGGCATGTTTGCGCCGGATTTGCGCCGGCGCTGGTTCAGGCGGCAAGTGAACGGGGCGGAAATTCGCGCCGAGCTGGCCGCCCAATACGATCGCTTTAGAGCCGTCGCCGGCGCGGCCGATTTCTGGAATACACACCAGAACGTGCATGTTTTTCCCGGTCTGTTCCAGCTGTTCGTCGATGCCGCGGAGCAGTTAAAGATCGCAGCGATGCGCTCGCACCGGCGCTTCACGGTACCGAAGAACGGCAGCGTGGCGCGTTATTTGATGACCCACCCGAACTATTGGCTGAAGGGCCGGCTCATCGCGCGCTGGTCGGCCGCCGCGGCGGCATCCGGCATGCGCATGCCGGACGGGCGAGTTTATCTGCCCGGGCACAAACCCGAGATGGCGCTGCTCGGCGAATTTGCCGAGCGGCTGCCGTGGAAAAAAATTCACCACGGCATCGAATGGGTGGTGCATCCCGCCACCAGCGGCGAAGACAAACTGCTCGGCGCGTTGACCGAATCGCGGCGCCGCGAATACGAGCTGCTCTCGGCGCCGGGGCTGGCTGCGCAGATAAACAAGCTCGGTCTTCGCCTGGTCGATTTCAAATTCTCGCCAGGCGAGTGCGCCGGCAGAGGAGGCAAAGCTGCGTGAGCGGCGATTGGAAACTCGCGCTTTACCACCGTCTGCCGGGGTTGCTCCAGGAGACCGCGCTCGCGCTCTACGCCGGTTATTTGCACCGGCTCTATTACGGCCCCGGCTTCGCCGCGGCGCGGGCGCAGTTTGAGGCCCTGCAGCGGGCGTCCGCCAGCGAGGCGGCGGAGTGGCAGAGCGCGCGTCTGCGCGCCATCGTCGAACTGGCGGCCACCCGGGTGCCGTATTATCGCGAGCGCTGGAAGGGGCTCGATTGGCGCGCGGTGCGGCGCGGCGACGATCTCGTTATTTTGCCGCGGCTCGACAAACAGCAGCTGCGTCAGAAAGAATTGAGCTTTCTCGCCGAAGGAGTCGCGGCGAAATCTCTCTGGCTTGAAAAGACCAGCGGATCCACTGGCACCGCGCTAAAAATTTACTGGCCCAAGTCGATGCTGCCGCAGTGGTGGGCGCTTACCGAAGTGGCGATTCGCCGCCCGGCCGGCGTGGGACAGGAGTTGCCCCGCGCCATGTTCGGCGGGCGCAGCGTGGTCCCGGGCGATACTGATCGACCGCCTTATTGGCGTTACAACCGGCGCTGGCGCCAGCTCTATCTTTCGAGTTACCACATCGGTCCGGCCAGCGCCGCAGATTATGTCGGCGCGCTCCGCCGCTATCAATCGCAATGGATCACCGGCTACGGCTCGGCGATCGCATTGCTGGCAGAATGCGCCCTCGAAGCGGGCGCGGAGCCGTTGCCGATGCGCGCTGTGATCGTCAGCGGCGATACGCTTTCCGCCGGCATGCGGCGCAGCATCGAAAAATTTTTCCGCTGCAAGTGCTTTGACAGTTACGGACAATGCGAGGCCGTTTCGATGGCGATGGAATGCCGCGCCGGTAGAATGCACATCGTGCCGGCGGCCGGCGTCTGGGAAATCCTGCGCGACGACGGTTCGCGCTGCGAGCCGGGGGAAGTGGGCGAGATCGTCGCCACGGGGTTGTTGAACCAGGCCATGCCGCTGATTCGCTATCGCACGGGCGACTATGCGGCGTGGGCCGAGACCCAGGGTTGTTCGTGCGGCAATCGCCAGCCGGTTATCGCTCAGCTCGAAGGACGCGTCGACGATTATCTGGTGAGTGCTGACGG